>ERZ773103.2241-NODE-2241-length-18312-cov-7.535904_pt1 | contig 18312 bp, 15 predicted proteins | sample MGYA00511118_ERZ773103 | MGnify/ENA primary metagenome ERZ773103 (study PRJEB29015, sample SAMEA2737821) | human gut metagenome | biome: human gut; feature: human-associated habitat; material: faeces | place: China | collected 2012 ... | reverse complement strand
GTTGAATTATGAGGTGGTCAGCGAAGCAATCAGCTCTGTCCGGTGCAGTGCCCCGCTGAGTGCAGACTGGAAAAAGCGTATAGACGAAGACTACAAAAAGCGCGGAGGTCGCAAACACAAGTAAATGTTTTTTCTTTGGCAGGAACTGCCGTTAAAGCAACCGGAACGGGCGCAAGACGTCCGGTGGACGTCTGCTTTGCGCGGACCGGAGTGGAACGGAGACGCAGCAGCCCGATGCCACAGGCAGCGTTCTAAGGGGATTGGGGAATTTCCCTCTCTGCCCATACTACAATCCGAGCAGGGGTTTTTCTTATATTTCGTTATAAATGTACAAACTGACTTCCCATTTTCAGGTGTTTTGCCTGAACCAGACATAACCATTCTGTTTTAAAATGAACTCATAATGAAACTGGACAGATGTATTGAAAGGAGAAAGGTCAGTATTATGAAAGTAGTAAGAATCAGCAAACACAATCAGGTATTTTTTGATCTGATGAAAACGGAAGGCGGAAAAAAACAGCTTATGGAAATGACCAAGGCACACAATGAGTGGCTGGCAAAGCTGAAGGGGGAAGGCAAATTTCTGGAAGGATATTTTATGCCTGGAAGCGGAGAAGCGGTATTGATTTTTGAAGCAGAGGATGAGGCGGATATCGAGAGTATTCGTCTGCAGGATCCGTTGGAGATCACATTTGACATGGATCTGAGAGTAGCGATTCCGGTTGGCGTCCATTTGCAGGCTGTAGCAGACCGGGATGATAAATCAGAATTTTAAAATCAACAGTAAAGAAAAGTCATAGATACTTCAAATGAGTGAGGTGCCTATGACTTTTTCTATATTCAGAATGTAGCATATGATGCAGTTCCCCAAATAAGGAACAGAAATTGCATTAGGGATCATATTAAGCTTAATTTTTCGCAGAAAATATTGTCGCAGGATATCTGTTTTGTGTGAAAACAGAATCACAAATGATAAAAAATGTTTTTTTTCTGTCAACAACCCCTCTTGCAATATACCCCGGTGGGGTATATAATACAGGTGTTCATGAGAAAGCAAGTAAAATGTCCTCCATAAACATACATGAAAATGACTATGAAACACTATTGATAAAATATGTAAAGAGAATGCCCAATTGTGTATAACATTATGGGGATGAGATGCACGCGAAAATGAGAAAAAGAAATGTATAAGAAAATGAAGTAAAGAGGAACCTATATGGATGAGAAAATCTGTTGTTGTCATAAGAAAAAAGAGCGTACAGAGAAGGAATACAAAGATCTGATCCACCGTCTGAACCGTATCGAAGGGCAGATTCGTGGGATTAAGCACATGGTGGAAGAAGATGCGTACTGTCCGGATATTCTGGTGCAGGTCGCTGCGGCAAATGCGGCACTGAACAGTTTTAACAAAGTACTTCTGGCCAATCATATCCGGACCTGTGTAGCGGATGACATCCGGAATGGTAAGGATGAGGTTATTGATGAGCTGGTCAAGACGTTACAGAAGCTGATGAAGTAAATGTTTGCTTATAAGTGAAATGGTCTATACAGTCTTTTTTGATTTTTGGAACGAATGAAAGTATAAGCACAAAAGATAATCATATAAATCGAAAATCAGGAAATGGCAATAATGATATATGGCATTTAAGTAATAGAAAAGAGGGATAAATAAAAATGGAACAGTATTCAGTTACAGGTATGAGCTGTGCTGCCTGCAGTTCCCGTGTGGAAAAGGCGGTGTCCAAGGTAGAGGGAGTCACATCCTGCTCGGTAAGCCTCCTGACCAATTCCATGGGAGTGGAAGGGACAGCGATGCCGCAGGAGATTATAGCAGCGGTAGAAGCTGCCGGTTACGGAGCTTCGCGAAAGCAGGGAGGAGAGCAGGGAAAGACTTCCGGTCCGACACTTACAGAAGATGAACTAGAAGATCACACCACACCGATGATGGTAAAGCGCCTCTGTGTTTCTGTGGTATTTTTACTTGTACTTATGTATTTTTCCATGGGACATATGATGTGGAACTGGCCGGTTCCGGCAGTCATGAAAGATAATCATGTGGCGATGGGACTGCTTCAGCTGCTTTTGACTATGGCGGTCATGATTATTAACCAGAAGTTTTTTATTAGCGGTTTTAAAGGTCTGATCCACCGCGCTCCAAATATGGATACGCTGGTGGCGTTGGGCTCCGGCGCTTCATTTGGCTATAGTTTGTATGCACTGTTTGCCATGACTGGCGCACAGGTACGCGGAGACATAGATATGGTCATGATGTACATGCATGAGTTTTATTTTGAATCCGCAGCCATGATCCTGACATTGATCACGATTGGAAAGACACTGGAGGCATATTCCAAAGGAAAGACGACGGATGCGCTGAAAGGCCTCATGAAGCTTGCTCCGAAGAAAGCGGTCATCCTGCAAAATGGAAAAGAGACGGAAGTTTCTATCGATCAGGTTAAAAAAGGCGATATTTTTGTAGTTAGACCGGGAGAAAATATTCCGGTGGATGGTACAGTTCTGGAAGGAACCAGCGCAGTCAACGAGGCTGCCTTGACCGGAGAGAGTATTCCGGTGGATAAAGAGCCGGGAGATGCAGTTTCAGCAGCTACCGTAAACCAGTCCGGTTTTCTGAAATGTCAGGCAGAACGTGTCAGAGAAGATACGACGCTTTCCCAGATCATTCAGATGGTTTCCGATGCTGCAGCTACGAAAGCGCCGATCGCAAAGATTGCAGATAAAGTTTCCGGTATCTTTGTACCGGCAGTTATCCTGATTGCGGCCATCACTTTTGTAATCTGGCTGTTAGTAGGACAGACCTTTGGATACGCTTTGGCAAGAGGCATTTCCGTACTTGTCATCAGTTGCCCGTGCGCTCTGGGACTTGCGACTCCGGTTGCTATTATGGTAGGCAACGGTATGGGTGCCCGTCACGGTATCATGTTCAAGACGGCGGTTTCCCTGGAAGAGACCGGTAAGATGAACATTATCGCGCTGGATAAGACCGGAACGATTACCAAAGGCGAGCCAGTAGTGACTGATATCCTTCCGGTTGAAGGGGTGCAGACAGAACGTCTGATGTCTCTGGCGGCTGCTCTTGAACAGAAGAGTGAACATCCGCTGGCAAAAGCAGTTATGAAAAAGGCAGAAGAAGATCTGTTGCAGATTCAGGAAGTGACAGAATTTCAGGCGCTTCCTGGAAATGGCCTGTCAGCTGTTTTGGATGGTAAAAAATTAATTGGTGGGAATCAGAAATTTATTGCATCCCAGATGCAGATTCCGTTACAATTAAAAGAACAGGCAGATGCTCTGGCAGAAGAAGGAAAGACACCATTGTTCTTTGGCATGGACGGTGTACTGATCGGTGTAATCGCAGTGGCTGATATTATCAAAGAAGATGGCCGTCAGGCAGTGGATGAACTGAAAGGCATGGGCATTCATGTCGTTATGCTGACCGGCGATAATGAGCGTACAGCGAAAGCCATCGGCCGTCAGGCTGGCGTGGATGAAGTTATCGCAGGCGTACTTCCGGATGGAAAAGAATCCGTGATCCGCGAGCTGAAGAAAAAAGGCAAGGTTGCCATGGTCGGCGATGGTATTAATGATGCACCGGCGCTGACCCGTGCAGATATTGGCATTGCCATTGGTGCAGGTACAGATATTGCTATTGATGCAGCAGATGTTGTTCTTATGAAGAGCCGTCTGAAAGATGTACCGGCAGCAATCCGGCTGAGCCGTCAGACGTTAAAGAACATCAAGGAAAATCTGTTCTGGGCATTTATTTACAATATTATTGGAATCCCGCTGGCAGCAGGCGTATGGATCCATCTGACCGGATGGCAGCTGAACCCGATGTTTGGCGCCGCAGCCATGAGCCTGTCCAGTGTATGCGTGGTTTCTAACGCACTTCGTCTGAATCTTTTCAAAATGTACAGTACACGGAAAGATAAGAAGATGAAGTATGCGATCACAGGCAGTGTACTCTCTTCTATAGAAGAAGATACAGATAAAAAACAAAATCTTAAGGAGGTTTCTGGTATGCAGAAAACAATCAAAATTGAGGGAATGATGTGTGGCCATTGTGAGGCTACCGTAAAGAAAGCGCTTGAATCATTAGACGGGGTAGAAGAGGCTGTTGTAAGCCATGAGGCTGGCACAGCAGAGCTGAAGCTAAGTGCAGATGTTGCAGACGATGTACTTACAAAAGCAGTAGAAGAGAAAGACTTCAAAGTTGTTTCTGTGCAGTAATGACGAAAACTTGCAATTAATGTAACTACCAAGGTGGAGAAAAATGGTTTTTCTCCGCCTTTTTTCAATCAGAAGTTAGCGCGCAACAGATTTTTTAGGGGCAGATGCAACAGAAGAGAACGTGTTGGCTTTGTACATCAGTCTTGAATATGATATACTTTGCGATAGAGAACAGGTCTGGTTGGGTAAGGGATTTTTGAGCATTGTTTCCTCATCTGGCAGACTATGAGATAAAATTTGTAACAGGAATCTGAAGAATTGAAATGGAGATTTTATGGGAAATACCATTGGAAATCATAAGAATAATAAAACAAAGCATCTTACGATTGGTCTGTTGGCGCATGTAGATGCCGGCAAGACGACGCTTGCGGAGAGCATGTTATATGCCAGTGGCAGTATCCGCAAAGCAGGACGGGTAGATCACGGGGATGCATTTTTGGATACCTATGCACTGGAGAAAGACAGAGGTATTACCATTTTTGCCAAGCAGGCACAGATGACGCTTGGGCAATATGAAGTAACTTTGCTGGACACGCCGGGGCACGTGGATTTTTCTGCGGAGATGGAGCGGACATTGCAGGTATTGGATGTGGCAATCCTGATCATCAGCGGCGCCGATGGAGTGCAGGGACATGTGCAGACGTTGTGGAGGCTGTTGGAGCATCATCAGATTCCGACGTTTCTGTTTGTCAATAAAATGGATCAGCCTGGCTGTGAGAAAGATGCTTTGCTGGGAGAACTAAGGGAATGGCTTGGCGATGACTGCATGGATTTTACGCAAGATATGGAAACGGATGTTGTTCTGGAAAATCTTGCCATGTGTGATGAGGAAGTCCTGGAACAATATCTGGAAACCGGTAAGGTGCGGGATGTGGATGTCTGTCGGATGATCAGACAGAGAAAACTGTTTCCCTGTTATTTTGGGTCGGCATTAAAACAGGAAGGCATCGGAGAACTTTTAAAAGGACTGGCGCGTTACATGGAGCCGCCGGAGTATCCGCAGCAGTTTGGAGCGCGGGTATTTAAAATCGCGCGGGACGTCAAAGGCGAGCGGCTGACGTATTTGAAGATTACAGGGGGTAGTCTGCCTGTCAAGACGGAGATTGTAAAATATGACGGAACGGTTGCCGGTTCTGTAAATGAATTACCGGAGCTGGAAGCGAAGTCTGGAGATAAACTCCTGAATTCAAATGAAAATAGAAATACAACATCGCAAGCAAAGGAAGAGCAGCCACAGATTTTATGGAAAGAAAAAGTAAACCAGATCCGTATCTATTCCGGAAGCTCTTTCCAAATGGTAAACGAAGCGACTGCCGGGAGCATCTGTGCAGTTACCGGTCTGACGCAGACAAAGTGCGGACAGGGACTGGGATTTGAACAGGATGAGATGGAATCACTTCTGGAGCCGGTGCTGACTTATCAGATTATTCTGCCAGGGGAGTGTGACGTTCATCAGACCTGGCTGAAACTGAAACAGCTGGAGGAAGAAGATCCGCAGCTTCATATCGTATGGAACGAGCAGGTCAATGAAATCCACGCAAGAGTTATGGGTGCTGTACAGATCGAGATTCTGAAAGATCTGATACAGGAACGTTTTGACCTTTCGGTAGAGTTTGGCTCCGGAAGTATCGTATATCGGGAGAGCATCGCAGACACTGTGGAGGGCATAGGGCATTTTGAACCTTTACGTCATTATGCGGAAGTGCATCTTTTACTGGAACCGGGGGCAAGGGGCAGTGGTCTTGCCTTTGCCTGCGATTGCAGTGAAGATGTATTGGATAAGAACTGGCAGCGCCTGATCATGACTCATCTTTTGGAAAAGACGCACCATGGCGTGCTGACCGGCAGCGAGATTACAGATATGAAGATTACGTTGAAGTCCGGAAGAGCCCATCAGAAACATACGGAGGGCGGCGATTTTCGACAGGCAACCTATCGCGCTGTGCGGCAGGGATTGCGGCAGGCACAGTCTGTTTTACTGGAACCATGGTATGCATTCCGATTGGAAGTGCCTTCCGAGCAGGTAGGTAGAGCCATGTCTGATATTCAGCGGATGGAAGGCAGTTTTGAGACACCGCAGACGATGGGAAATCTGGCGGTTCTTACAGGAAAAGCGCCGGTTGTTGCCATGCAGGATTATCAGATGGAAGTCATATCCTATACGAGAGGTGTGGGACGGCTCAGTTGCAGCCTGTGTGGATATGAACCATGCCATAATACGGAAGAAGTGCTGGAACTGATCGGATATGATCCGGATCAGGATCTGGAAAATCCGTGTGGCTCCGTATTTTGCAGTCATGGAGCCGGTTATAATGTGCCGTGGGACGAAGTGACAGAGCATATGCATCTGCCATCTGTTCTGAAAGTGGAAAAAGAGGACATTCCACAGACAGGGCCGACCGAAGCAGCACGTCTGGCTGGAAGTCCCGGATCTTCCTGGCAGATGGAGAAAGAGTTGCAGGAAATCTTTGAACGTACTTATGGAAAAGGTTCCACACAACAGCGCAGGTCTCAGTACGCAAGAACTGTCAGTCATAATTACAGCAGACCCGAGTATCGCACCGGGCAGACAAAAAAAGGCGAAAAAGAGTACTTTCTTGTGGACGGTTATAATATTATTTTTGCCTGGGAAGATCTCAAAGAGCTTGCCAGCGAAAATATCGAGGCAGCGCGAAATAAACTGATGGACATTATGTGTAACTATCAGGGATATAAAGGTGTTACCTTGATTCTTGTGTATGATGCTTATAAAGTAAAGGGGAATCCGGGGGAGATTTTTCGGTATCACAATATTCATGTAGTGTATACAAAAGAAGCAGAGACAGCAGATCAGTACATCGAAAAAACAGTGCATGAGATCGGGCGCAAATATAATGTTACCGTTGCTACCTCAGACGGCCTGGAGCAGGTCATCATTCTGGGGCAGGGAGCGCAGCGAATGTCTGCACAGGGATTGCAGGAAGATGTTGAGATGATGAATCAGGAGATCCGCAGGGAACATTTGTCAAAGGTGCCTGAGACCGGACAATATCTGTTTGAAAATCTGCCGGAACATTTGCAAAATGATATGGAGAAGGTTCGTTTGGGAGAAAAAGAATTTCATGAGGTAGAAAATAAACTTAAAAATAATAAAAAATAAAAATTTGTAAAAAATAAAGAACAGTATTGACAAAACAATGATTTTTTATAAAAATAAAGAGAAAGAATCAGACCTTTGAGAGAAAACAGAATAAGATTTCCGTAGCGGAAGGGGAGTAGTCAAAATACATTGTCGTCATCACGGTTTATCCCGGCAATGTATACCTGTTTAATATTTGCTGAGCGTTCAGCTGTGACAGAAGTGTTCGGAAGCAGAACATGCTTTTGTCGGGAGACAGAGGAACATATGGATCAGAAAAAGGTGACAAGACTTTTCGTGTATGTGTTTTTTATGCAATTTTGTATTTGGGAACATGTGCACGAAAGGTCTTTTTCTTTTCCCTAAAAACAGAGATTGTCTGAAAACAGACTTTTAAATACAGATTTCATGATACAGATTATGGAGCAGTTAATAAATTAAGGAGAAAAATATGCAGAAATTTTATCAGATGGAAGCGGAAGATGTAAAAAACATATATCATACAGGATCAGGAGGACTGACAGCTTCCCAGGTTACACAGATCCGTCAGGAGAAGGGAGAAAACATATTGGCGGAAAGAAAGAAAAAAAGTTTCTTTCGGGTATTTCTCGAATCTTTTTGTGATCTGATGGTTATTATTCTGATTGTTGCAGCGGTCATTTCCATACTTTCCGGAAATACAGAGAGTACAGTAGTTATTCTTGTTGTCATTGTGATCAATTCTGTTCTCGGAACGGTACAGTATGCAAAAGCGCAGAAGTCACTGGATTCCCTGAAAGCTTTATCATCGCCCCGTGCGAAACTACTGAGAGATGGAGTGAAGGTACAGGTGCCATCCAGAGAAATTGTTCCGGGAGACATCCTTTTGCTTGAAGCAGGAGATATGGTAGTGGCAGATGGAAGGATCCTGGAAAATTATGCTCTTCAGGTTAATGAAAGTTCCCTGACAGGAGAATCGTTAAATGTAGATAAGACAGATCAGGTCATCAGAGAGGATGTTGTGCTGGCAGACCGGATAAATATGGTATATTCCGGAAGTCTGGTAGCTTCCGGCCGGGCAGTAGTTGTTGTAACCGGTACAGGTATGGATACGGAGATTGGCAGAATTGCAGAACTGATGAATCAGACGGGGGAAAAGAAAACACCTTTGCAGGTCAGTCTTGACAATTTCAGCAAGAAGCTGGCAATTTTGATCATGATTATCTGTGCTGTTGTATTTGTGATGGGAATTTACAGGGGAATGCAGCTGCTGGATGCCATGGTGTTTGCAGTCGCTCTTGCCGTAGCTGCAATTCCTGAAGCCCTGGCTTCTATCGTTACAATCGTGCAGGCTATGGGAACGCAGAAGATGGCAAAGGAAAATGCCATAATGAAAGAACTGAAAGCGGTAGAAAGCCTGGGCTGTGTATCTGTAATCTGTTCAGACAAGACCGGAACGCTTACGCAAAATAAGATGACTGTGCAGGAGGTATATATTAATGGGCATACACTCCCGGGAGAAGAACTTTCTATGGAATGTCCTCTGGAACAGAGACTTCTTCTGGATATGATACTGGATAATGATTCTACTGTATCGAACGATAAGGGCATCGGGGATCCCACAGAATTCTGTATGCTGCAGATGGCAGAACAGGCAGGGATTCCATGGAGGAAAATCAGAGAGCAGCATCCGCGTCTGGAAGAAATTGCTTTTGATTCAGACCGAAAACTTATGAGTACCCGATTTTTAGTCTGTGAAGAAGTTATGACAGGGAAAGATAACGGTATAGATACAGAGGATATCATATTTACAAAGGGAGCATTGGACGTACTCATTGACCGAAGCATACGTGTGGCTGCAGCTGATGCTGATGGAAATATCATAGAGAAGCCGATGGATGCAGAAGAAAAAGAGAAGATATTAAAGCAGAATCTGCTATTTTCACAGAATGGACTTCGGGTATTAGCATTTGCATACCGTCGTATTTCGAAAAACAGAGCATTGACATTGGAGGAAGAGAAGGAGTATACATTTCTTGGTCTTGTATCCATGATCGATCCGCCAAGAGAAGAGTCTGAGGCAGCGGTTGCAGATGCGAAACGTGCCGGTATTAAGCCCGTCATGATTACTGGGGATCATCAGATTACGGCGACAGCTATTGCAAAGCAAATCGGGATTTTTAATGAGGGAGATCTGGCGATGACCGGCGCACAGCTGGATGGTATGCCGGATACGGAACTGGATGAAAAGTTAGAGCGTATTTCTGTATATGCCAGAGTATCACCGGAAAATAAGATCCGTATTGTGGAAGCATGGCAGCGGAAAGGCAGGATCGTGGCGATGACCGGAGACGGTGTAAATGATGCTCCGGCATTAAAAAAAGCAGATATCGGTGTGGCTATGGGAATTACGGGAACAGAAGTTTCCAAAGATGCTGCATCTATGATCCTGGCAGATGATAATTTTGCCACAATCATCAAAGCCGTGGCAAATGGAAGAAATGTATATCGAAATATCATTAATGCAGTACAGTTTCTGCTTTCTGGAAATACGGCAGGAATTTTTGCGGTATTATATACATCTCTTATGGCGTTGCCGGTACCTTTTGAGCCGGTGCATTTGCTCTTTATCAATCTGGTAACAGATTCTTTGCCGGCACTCGCTATCGGCATGGAGCCTCCGGAGGCAGATATTCTTTCCCAACCGCCAAGAAATCCAAAAGGAGGAATCCTGAACCGGACATTTGTGGGAAAACTGTTGGGGTTTGGCGGACTGATCGCAGCCAGCACACTGATCGCATTTTATTATGGACTGCAGACCAGTGCAGCTCTTGCCAGCACGATGGCATTTTCGGTGTTGACTCTGGCAAGATTATTTCATGGATTTAACTGCAGGAGTACCCATTCTGTGTTTAAAATCGGTATGAAACGGAACTGGTGGAGTCTTGGCGCATTTGTACTGGGCGTATTGCTTGTACATCTTGTGCTTCTCATTCCGGTGCTGAAACGGCTGTTTCTGGTGGCAGATCTGGACGGCATGCACTTTTTACTGATCTATATTCTGGCATTTCTTCCGACGCTGGTTATTCAGCTGATCAAAGTGATACGGGAGCACAGAGGTTAATCGTGCAGGAAAGATAGTATTCTTGGGAAAATAAGTAAAAATATGATACAATCAGGATACAACGAACGGATATACTTTATAAGATTATGAATGGATAAGGAATCTGGGTATATAAAATGTGGACAGGAGAAATTTGTTGTGATAAGAATACTGATTGTAGAAGATGAAAAACCAATCGCAGATCTGCTGCGCATGAGCCTGACCCGGGCCGGATATATATGCGAATGTCTGTATGACGGAGGAGTCGCAGCAGATGTTCTGGAAAAAGGAGAACACATATATGATCTGATCCTTCTGGATGTGATGCTTCCGGGTGTGAACGGATTTGAACTGATGGAATATATCCGCCCGCTTGGCATTCCGGTTATTTTCATCACGGCAAAAAGTGCTACGATTGATAAAGTCCGGGGACTCCGGATGGGGGCAGATGATTATATCGTAAAGCCTTTTGAGATTATTGAACTGCTGGCACGTGTAGAGGCGGTTCTTCGGCGGAATCATAAGATTAACAGTCTGTTGGAGGCCGGCGATATTTCCATTGATCTTCGGTCGAGAGTGGTAAAAAAAGGCGGGAAAGAGATTCTGCTGACTAAGAAAGAATTTGATATTCTGGTGCTTCTGGTGCAAAATTCCGGTGCAGCTTTGTATCGTGAGACAATTTATGAACGGGTATGGGGCGGCGATTATATGGGGAACAGCCGCACTGTAGATCTGCATGTACAGCGCCTGCGGAAAAAGTGTGGGCTGGAAGAGAAGATTGTTGCCGTGCATAAAGTCGGCTATCGTCTGGAACTGTGAGATGTATGACAAAATAGAACATAATAAGAAAAATATATTTTCATGCTTATCTGTACCGCAGAAAAATATTGCGGCATGGAGATGCATAAGAAACATCTTTTTATAGCTATTTATGTTGTCAGAAAAAAGGCAGCAGAACGGAAATCAGAATGAAATACAGGTGGAAAATAACAATATTGATAACAGTATTTATATCTGTTGCATTTGGAATTGGCGGAAGTATGCTGATCTCTGTTTCTTTTGCGGATAACCTGAAGCAGGAGCGGAAAGTTGCCATCAATTCCTATCAGAGTGTGCTTGGCATGTTGGCGGTGGTAAACAGCGTCAGTCATCAGGCTTATTATGGAGACGTGGTAGATGTCCTGCGGCAGCTGGAGGAAAACGGATCCAACTGGGCGGGGATGCGTCTGGCAATGGGCGGAGATATTTTGTATGAAAGTGGGGCTGTTTCAGAGAAACAGTGGAGAGATATTCAGCCGGAAGAGGGCGAATATCAGGTTCGTGTATTCAAATGGGGCGATAACCGGTATCTGCAGGTGTCCGGTTCCCTGGAAGCCGGAAAAAAGACGATGTATCTGGATGGGCTGTATGATATTTCTGCGGTATATCAGTCCAGAAGTCTGCAACAGAGGATTTATTGCTATGTATTTATTGTGATCATTGCGGCGGGAGGCATTGTATCCTGGATTTTGGCGTATTATCTGACAAAACCGATGGAAGAGCTGGCGGCAATGACACGAAAGATTTCCAAGGGCGATCTGTCAGTAAGAGCAGAGATCTACAGCCAGGATGAAATCGGGCTTCTGGCAGAAGATTTTAACCATATGGCGGATGCGGTGGAAGATTCCATTGAACAGATGAAAGAGACGATGGAGCGTCAGGATGAATTTATGGGAAGTTTTGCCCATGAGCTGAAGACTCCTATGACGGCGATCATCGGATATGCGGATATTCTTCGGAGTCAGGCGCTTCCGCCGGAAGATCTAAGAGAAGCGGCAAATTATATTTTTACCGAAGGAAAACGACTGGAAAATCTGTCGCTGAAGCTGTTGGATCTTCTGGTAGTGAAAAGAGATACATTGGATCTGGCAGAGACCAAACCGAAAAAACTGGTGGATGAAGCTATTCAACTGCTGGAACCATCTATGAAAAAACAGGGAATCACACTGGAACAGGATTGCGAAAAGGGAAGTTGTCTGATGGAGCCATCCCTTGTCATGTCCCTGCTTATCAATCTTATGGATAATGCCAGAAAAGCAATGGATCATGGTGGAAAGATAACGGTAACGGCATGGATGACGGAAGATGGCTGTTGTTTTCAGATTGATGATGAAGGCAGCGGAATACCGCCGGAGGATATTGACCGTCTGACGGATGCTTTTTACCGTGTGGACAAATCCCGTGCAAGGACGTTGGGTGGCGTTGGGCTGGGACTGGCGCTCTGCCGTGAGATTGTAGAAGCCCATCATGGTACGCTGACATTTGAAAACCGGGAATCCGGAGGAACCAGAGTAACAGCTGAACTGAAAGGCGGCAGGATACATGAAACAGAGTAAAAAAATAGTACCGCTGTTTGGGCTGATCGCAGTGTTCCTTCTGGGCATTACATTTCCAAGAATCGTAGGTCTGATTCAGGATCTGAATATACAAAAGGGATATGAGGAAGCTGTGGTGGATGCAAAAACGCTGCAGCTTGCCATGAATTCCAATCTGACGATTCTGGAGAAGATGAATGTGGTTTGCAATACAACATCAAAAGTAACCCTTGAGACTGCCCAGAAAATGGATGAAAACGAAGCCTTAAATGTTTTGCGGACGCAGATTCAGGAATTTTCACAGGAAAGTGACCTGTTATGGGACGTGACGAGTGTTGATCCGGATGCATATACGGAGAAAAAACATCTGATTCAACTGGGAGTGTACGATCAGAAATCTGTCATTGTATGGAACTTTCTTCTGGAAGATGAAAAGGGAAATCAGCTTCAGGTGCTGCTTGATGATGACAGTGGAAAAATGTTGGGCATAACATATGCAACGGCAAAGGATCCTGTTGAAAATCAGGAAAGCTGGGGGGCTGCAAAAAATGGAACTTCGAATGCCTATCAAGATGATTCTGAATCAGACAGCAGTATATCCAGATCTCAGCAGGAGAATTCATCAGGGACAAACAAAACATCGTCCGCGTATGATTCAGACAATATTCTGAATAAGTCGAAAAAAAATTATAAGAAATTATATGGGAAAGATTACCTGTTACAATATGGGAAGGATTCAGAAGATATGGACGAAATTGCTTCGTTGCTGGGAGAGTTTTACACATCTTATCTGGGTCAGGAACCCATAGGAATTTCTCTTACGGAAATGTCTGCATCTGCCAGTGGAGGTACGTATGAATATACGGTTGTGATGAAAAATTCGGAGGATGAAGAAGACCGGGGCGAGATTATGATTTCTCTGACAGATACACAGATCAGGATTAATATGTAGCCGGTGTACGGCTATCAGTAATGATGCGCTAAGCAGCGACAGAGCGATACCCAGAGCAAATTTTATCCAATGTGTCGTAAAATCCCTTGCTTTAGCTATGGGGATATAAGACCTTTCATCGAATTGATGCAAGTAATTGAAGATGGAACAACATACTCTTGTATTAGAATTTAAAGTGATATATAATACATATATGAATACTGTATATAAATCTGATAGCAATATAGTCTATTCTTGCAAATACCATGTTGTGTGGTGTCCTAAGTATAGACGCAAAATTTTAACAAATGGAATAGATACCCGATTAAAGGAACTTCTTCTTGAGCATGCTGCAAATATTTCTGTAGACATCATGGAAATGGAAATCATGCCAGACCATGTACACATACTCATGGAGGTAGCCCCTCAGTTCGGTATTCACAAAGCGGTCAAATCATTAAAAGGATATACTTCAAAAGTTTTGAGAAGTGAATATCCGTCATTAAAAACAAGAATGCCGTCATTGTGGACCAACAGCTATTTTGTATCAACGGTTGGTGATGCTCCGCTTGATGTGATCAAGCAGTATATCGAAAATCAGAAAACCTCGCAAAGACAAAAGGATAAACTGGGATAATGCAAAAAGGTATCAAATTTAGAATCTACCCAAACAAGGAACAGCAAAATTTAATCCATCAGACGCTTGGCTGTTGCAGACTAATCTACAACAAAGGACTTGCTATGCGTAATGAAGCCTATGAGAGTGGCAATAAAATTGGCTATGCTCAGACTTCGGCTATGCTGACAGAACTTAAAAAGTGTGAAGACTTTGCTTTTCTTAAAGTGGTAGATTCTATTGCATTACAACAGTCTTTGCGTGACCTTGATAGAGGCTTTGTAAACTTTTTTCAGAAACGAGCAGCACACCCAATATTCAAAAGCAAACATAACCGACATCAGTCGTACAGGACTGTAAACCAGGGTAATAATATCCGTATTGCAGGGAAATACATTAAACTGCCTAAACTTGGCTATACCAAAATACGTCAGTCTATGGAAGTAGGAAAAATCAACAATGTAACGATCAAATGTACTCCTGCAGGAAAGTATTTTGCAGTGCTTAACGTGGAATTTGAACCACAGCCAAGAGCCAACAATGGAGGCTGCATAGGCATTGATGTTGGTATTAAAGATTTTTACTCTGACAGTAACGGGAAGGTTGCGTCAAACCCAAAATATCTTGAAAAATCAATGCGTAAACTCATTCGTGAACAACGTATGCTGTCGAGAAAACAAAAAGGCTCAAACAAGCGTATTTGCTTGGTTTAAGCCTTCCTATTACTAAGTTATCTTTTCTATATTTTATATTCAAATATCTTAACCTAATTAGTTATATATAGCAGTTTCCTTATTTTCAGGTTCAGTAAATATATTTTTAGAATTAACATCAGATAACTCACCTCTTATTTTACTTAAATAATCTTGGTTAGTTATCACATAAATATTATCCTTCTTAATTAAAGGAGTAATTCTTTCAACAGTATTTACTAAAAAACTCTTATTATTAATAACCTTTAAGAATTGCTTTGGTTGATTTGCCCTTGATAAAGGATATAGCCTTGTACCTTTTCCCCCTGCTAAAATTAGCGCGTATATCACACAATTCCACTCCACGTAGTACTATGCTTTATTATATGAGTGATTTTTCACAATTGTGAAATCTTAATATGAATATATAATATAAGCCCATTTAAATTTTCAAAATCTAAACTTTCACAATTGTGAAGTTTTAGCATTACTTCATTATCCTTTTAACTAAATTCAACTTATTTTTATAAGGTGCAAATCTAATATTAAATTCAATAAAAGTTCCTCTTTTCATAACAGATTTATTATGAGTAAATGTTTCAAAACTTTCTTTTCCATGATACTTTCCTACTCCACTATTTCCCACTCCTCCAAAAGGTAAGTTAGGATTAGCTACATGAATAATAGTATCATTTATAGTAACTCCACCAGATGTAGTTGATGTTAAAACATATTTTATTTTCTTCTTACTTTCTGAAAAATAATATAATGCTAAAGGCTTTTCTCTATGATTTATAAACTTAATTACATTATCCAAATCCTCATAAACCAATATAGGTAATATAGGTCCAAATATTTCATCACTCATAAGAGGTGAATTTAAATCTGGTTTAATTATTAATGTTGGCTCCATATATAAATTATCTTCATCTATATTTCCTCCATAATAAATTTTTCCATCATTTAAATACCCACTTAATCTTTCTAATGACGATTTATTAACTATTCTAGGGTAATCTTCACTATTCCTTACATTTTCCCCAAATTGAACCCTTATTTCATTTATTATTAATTTTAATAATTCATCTTTTACAGATTTATGCACACAAAAATAATCAGGGGCAACACAAGTTTGTCCTGCATTTAAAAATTTTCCCCATACAATTCTTTTAGCTGCAAGTTTCAATTTTGCATCAGAATCAACTATACAAGGACTCTTTCCTCCAAGTTCTAATGTTACTGGAGTTAAATGTTGTGCTGCCTTTTGCATAACTAACTTCCCAACTCTAACACTACCAGTAAAAAATATATAATCAAATGGTTTGTCTAAAAGAAGTGAAACAGTTTCTTTTCCTCCTAATGGATTTACTACTCTTAAATATCCCTCTGGAAAATTTTCATTAATTAACTTTTCCAATAATAAAGCTATATTTCTTGAATTTTCAGATGGTTTTATTATTGCTGTATTTCCAGCTGAAATAGCCCCAATTAATGGAGCTATAACTAATTGAAATGGATAATTAAATGGCCCTATAATCAGTGTTACACCATATGGCTCTTTATATATATAACTTTTAGATGGATAATAAACTATAGGAGACTTTCTTTTCTCTTCACTACTCCACTTTTTTACGTTTTTTATATGAAAATTAATATCATCATATAAAATTCCTACTTCAGTTACATATCCTTCAAAATTTGATTTTCCTAAATCTTTTTTTAATTCACTTAAGATTTTATCTTCATTTTTTTTAATTATATCATTTAACTTTTTTAAGTTTTTAATTCTATAATCAACATTTATAGTTTTTCCAGATTCAAAAAATTCTTTTTGATTCTTAAATATTAAATTTATATCTTCCATAAAATATTCTCCATAATATATTTATACTTTATAATACTTCATAATACTTCATATTTTCTTTAATAATCTTATTAGGTATAACAAATTCTGAAATTCCTGATGCATAAGGAGCTATTTCATATAATTCAAAATAAATTACAAGCTTCTTATTTTTAATATAAAAATTTTGATTTTCATTTATTCCATTAAACCCATCTTTTCCAGTAAAATATCTATCTGGATCCTTTTTTATTTGTCTTGAAATTTCATTATTTATTACATCTTTATAAAGAAAATCTTTTTTAAAAATATCTTCAAGCTTCAATTCATTGCCTGTTGCAACATCTATATTATATGCAACTCTATTTGTAATTCCATGAGCTCCCCCAGTAAATTGATAATAATCTATATAAAAACTTATAATATCATCTCTATTAGTAATTTTATATCTTGCATATAATTGATAACTTATTAACGGTGAAGGATTATCTTTAAAATACTCATCTGCTATCCCCTTAGCATCCCCTATCCAAAGTTGTGTCCACTTTATAATCTTATCATTAATAATCTTTTCTTGTTTATTATTATTTAACCCCTTTATTTGTGGAATTATTACATTAATATCTAAATAGTTATTTTTAGACTTATATACTTTATCCACAATTTCAATATTAGAATTATCCTCAGTTATACAGATAGTTTTTAACATAGCCTGTGGATAACTAATATTTATTGTTAATATTGTTAATATTACAAAAATGCATATTTTTAGGCGTTTCATAAAACAATCCTCCTCTAAATTCGCTAATAATCACACTCTTTTTATTATTATCTACAATATTGTTAATAATTATTAACTTATATATCAACAAATTTTTAACAAGTTATCCACAGACACTTGTGGATTATGTGCGTAACATCTAGTTTTTGTTAATTTTATAATTTTTTTCATGTTTTTTTATCCACTTAGTTAAAGTATTATGATTTGTATGTAACAGTCTTGCACCTTCACGTTTACTGATTTTATTATTTTTCCATAACTGATAAATTTCATCAAATTCTTTTGGAATAGGAAGCGGTGGTCGACCAAGCTGAACGCCTTTTTCTTTTGCTATTCGTATTCCTTCTGCTTGTCGTTGTTTTATATTTTCACGCTCTACTTGTGCTACATAAGAGAGAATTTGCAACACTAAATCCGCAATAAATTTACCCGTTATTCCATTCACTTGATTTCTCGTATCTAACAATGGTAAATCTAAAACAATGATATCGATATTTTTTACTTTTGTAAGGTATCGCCATTGTTCCTGTATCTCATCATAATCTCTTCCTAATCGGTCTATCGATTTAATATACAGTTCATCATTTGAATTTAATTTTTTTAATAACGATTGATATTTCTTGCGATTAAAATTTTTACCTGATTGTCTA
>ERZ773103.2232-NODE-2232-length-18362-cov-4.199104_pt1 | contig 18362 bp, 16 predicted proteins | sample MGYA00511118_ERZ773103 | MGnify/ENA primary metagenome ERZ773103 (study PRJEB29015, sample SAMEA2737821) | human gut metagenome | biome: human gut; feature: human-associated habitat; material: faeces | place: China | collected 2012 ... | reverse complement strand
GAATGATTACATCTGTGTCTACGTTGTCTCCATATTTAAATACATGTCCTAATGCTTTCATTATCTGTCACCTACTTTCTCCGGATTCGCAATACATCCGGCAATTGCACTTGCTGCTGCCACTTCCGGTGAAGCAAGATAGATCAGTGAATCTACATGTCCCATTCTTCCTACGAAGTTACGGTTTGTTGTAGATACACATTTCTCACCGGCTGCCAATACACCCATATGTCCGCCCATACATGGACCACAGCTTGGAGTATTGACTGCACATCCGGCATCAACAAATATCTCAAGAAGTCCTTCTTCGATACACTGCTTATAAATCTTCTGCGTAGCAGGAACGACCATAACTCTTACATCCGGATGTACCGTATGTCCTTTGAGGATCGCTGCTGCCTTTCTCATATCTTCCATACGTCCGTTTGTACAAGATCCAATCACTACCTGGTCGATCTTGATCGGCTCCATAGCCTCAATCTCATCGATCGTCTTAGCATTGCCTGGAAGATGTGGAAATGCTACTGTTGGACGGACTTCACTTAAATCAATCTCAATAACGTCTTCATATTCTGCATCTTCGTCTGCTTCATATACGGTATATTCTTTCTTGCAGTGTTCAGCAAGATAAATCTTAGTCTTCTCATCTACCGGGAAGATACCATTCTTGGCACCTGCCTCGATTGCCATATTCGCAATTGTAAATCTGTCTGCCATAGACAGCTCTGCGATGCCATCGCCTGTAAATTCCATTGATTTATAAAGAGCTCCATCTACACCGATCTTACCAATGATATGGATGATTACATCTTTACCGCTTACGTAAGGTCCCGGTTTACCAGTCAGGACAAACTTGATAGCACTTGGAACTTTGAACCAAGCCATTCCAGTTGCCATACCGGCTGCGATATCTGTAGTTCCCATACCTGTTGAAAATGCACCAATCGCACCATATGTACATGTATGTGAATCAGCACCGATGATACATTCTCCGGCTGCCACTACACCAGCCTCTGGCAAGATTGCATGCTCTACTCCGGATTTACCTTGCTCAAAATACCAGGATAATCCCTGTTCTTTTGCATACTCACGGATTGCTTTTGAGTTCTCTGCGGATTTGATATCTTTGTTCGGAGTGAAATGGTCCGGTACAAACACTACCTTATCCTTATCAAATACTTTATCTGACATCTGCTTAATGATCGGCAGTGCCATAGGACCTGTAATATCATTTGCCATTACAATGTCTAAGTTTGCTTCTATCAACTGTCCTGCTGTTACAGATTCCAGACCTGCATGAGCAGCCAGTATTTTCTGCGTCATCGTCATTCCCATTACGCGAAACCTCCTACGTATTTTAGTCTTACGGATTATTTTAGCACAGGTAAATATAGTGACGCAAGAACGAATCCCCAACTACTTAAGATGTATCAATGAAAAAGAACCGGAAATTACTTCCGGTCCTCTAATGATTCTCTTAATTCTTTTAATATATTTTCATGTCCAGGTGCATCCATATGCGGGAATGCTTTCATCAAACGTGTGCTGACACGGTTTCTGTAAGCTGCCAGTTCCCCGTACTTCGCCTGCAATTCTTCTTTTCGTTCTGAAAGACGCTGTTTTCTCTCAAGCAATATGTCTGTCTTGTAAGATTCGAGACGGATACGTTTTTCCTCCACAGCCTGTTCCCATTTCTGACGTTCTTCTTCTGTTGTCTCAGCCAGACGTTCTTTTGCCTGCTTAAGCTCCTCTGTTGCTACCTCCAGGCGCTTCTTGCTCTCGTCACGAAGCTCAATTCCATTCATGACATTCTCATAGATGTTCTCTCCCATCTTATCCGAAATATCATGCAATTCTGTAGCAATCTTGTCCATCGTCTCCAGACGTTTGTTAAACTTCAGGATCGTAGATGCAGTTACGTATAAGTCTGCAAACATCCCGATGCCAAGTACTACGATCAGAATAACTCCCAGATAAAATGGAATCAACGATAACCCTTTATGTATCACCGGATGTACAATCTGTACAATAAACACACACGCCACACCCCAGATCAGCGAAAACAGCAGACATACATATCCACCGATGTTCAACGGTACGTTGGAATAATCCCACCATCTGTGATGAAATAACTTATCCAGGATAAACCCTGTAAGTCCTTCTATGATCGTCACCAGAATGGTTGATGCAATGTATAATATAATAAATTGACCTCGAAGCGGCATCAGAAACTGTACAACCACTCCAACTCCGATTCCATACACAGGACAGATCGGTCCATTTAAGAATCCTCGATTGACAAATTTACCTTCTTTTACGGCCGCATAAGCGACCTCAGTGCACCATCCAAGCACTCCGTACACGAAAAAATATAATATCCAATAATATAACTGCATGCCTTACCCCTGTCCTAGTTCTTCTTTTTTCCCTGTATGTTTGCGCTTTCTGGTCTTTAAAAGTGCGCCACCCATGTTGTACAACCAAAAAGAATATGTCAGAATCTTATCTGCCTTTCCCATCTTATCTTTGGTTGTCTTTCCATATAATGTTCCACCGGTCTGGATGTCTGCTTTCTCTTTGATCAGTCTGATCAGCTCAGACTCACAGGTGACATCTTCCGGTAAAATCGTATAGCCCAGTCCAACACAGTCTAACTTGTGAGCATCACTGCCACCCAGACCCGGCTTTTTATACTTCTTTGACAATTTCAATGCATTCGCATTCGATTCTTCCGGCTCACATGCATTAAAAGATTCCACAAAGTCAAAACGTTTGATCAATTCCGGAGAATTATAATACTTGTTCGTATTAGTAAAACTCAAATACTTTCCACCGCAGGGATGTGCCGGTCCAAGCACCCCACCATGATGATGCACGAACTCAATCAGCTTCGCAACAGGCAGTCCTCTAAGTTCCAAAAGCCGCATCTTGACATTCTCCGGCATAATACAAAGAATATGTCCTCCATCTCTGGTATCATATTCAATCCCTTTTAAAACCACAAAGTCATCATGCACTTTACCTTTCATGTTATATTTCCACTGGCGATATCCATTATAGGTATCATGGTCTGTGATCAACATCCCATCAAATCCCAGCTGTTTCAACCTTGTAATATATTCATCCAGATATACTTTACTATCTATAGAACCTTCTTTTACATGGCAGTGCATATCAATCTTCATAATAAATCTCCTTTTATTATCATCTGCAGCCGTATTCATAGATAGTATCTCTTGTTCTGTTCTCTATGATACATATTCTCTGGCATTGACACATCGGATCAATGCCGCACATAATATCCACACTAACAGATAATAATATTTAGGTGCGGCAACTTCTCCAAAACTATAAATTAATATCGTCATCAACTGGCAGATCATACCAACACCTGTTATTAATTTCTTTATCTTCCGTCTCATCTTCCGACACCTCCTTACAGCCAACACTATAGCATCTAAGGTGTCCCATAAAACGGACTTGGTATTTTATTTTCTATTCATCCAGGAAATCATCCTCGTCGTCATCATCATCCAGATATTCGATATCCACATCATAATCATCCAGGTATTCCTGATCTTCGACCGATTCCGCATCATCCAGTTCGTCCAACTCATCATCCTCTGACAATTCATCCAGATATTCCTCCAGATCATCGTCATCTGTATCCTCTAACAGACGTCTTGCTTTCTCCACTTCTGTCTCTCTGGAATCGGAAGCCTTTGCTTTCTTTGAACGCTGCTTGTCCTTCTTGCCCTGCTTCTTAGAATACATTACAAACTGTACAATAATACCGATCACTGCGATTACAAGACCAATTCCATATCCGATCCACTTGTTATCAAGACCAAGGAGTCCTACAACTGAAGTTCCTACAGATAGTCCTCCCGATAATCCAGTCAGAATGATCACCATCGGATCTACGAAAACTGCTGCCAAGATTGCAAGGATCGCCGGAATAACCAGACATATGATCCACATAACCGTATTCTGTGGTGCTAATAAAAGCACGCACGCCGATAACGCATAAGCAAACACAACCACAAACGCTGACAACCTTCGAAGAAATACCAGAAGCACTGCTCCCAGCACTGCCGCGATCAATATAATGATCGTCATCGTCATGTTGTTCGCATTCACCACTGTTCCAATTACTGCTCCTACTCCCGCTCCAATGACCAGACCGAAAATGGCAGCAATTACTTTTAAAATCTTCACACCAAAGAAACAGATCAACAATCCGATCACGATACTTAGAGCTGTGATCCCCAATGTCACAGTTCCGGTCAGATAAGGATTGTTCCCGCTCTTCAGCATTTGCTCTAACATCTGAGTTCCGCTTTTAACTGTCTCCATAAATATTTCTCCTTCTCCCACATTATTAATTATTCATAATTGCTATTATATCATCTTTTTTTTCGTCTGTTAATAATCTTGGGAAATGTTCACAGTTTCTCCATATCTTAATTTTTTCTTAAAAAGTCGCCAATTCCAGAAAAATACCCGCTGCGATTGCAATTACCACCAGAGTTCCTACGATTTTAACGTTCTCGCGAACATTTTTATTTACTTTAAACAATACCAGCAAGCCGACTCCTGCTCCTGTGCTGAGTCCCGAGATCACGGATGCAAACGAGATTGCACCACTTAAATACAACTGCGTCAGTATTACAGATGCTGCACAATTCGGAATCAGACCTATTATAGCTGCGATCACCGGCTGGAAAATCGTATTTCCCAATAATATCACAGATAATTTTTCAATTCCAAGTACCTCGATCGCGAGATTCAAGATACCATTGAAGATAAATAAATATAAGAAAATCTTCACTGTATGACGCCATGCCGGCATAAGGATTCCTGCACTGCCGTGTTCACATCCGCACTTTTCATCCTCGCACACTTCACCGCAATGCTTGTGCTTATGCTCTGTGATCCATCTTCCCAAAAACAGATCCACAAAATATCCCGCAATGATCGCAATCACAACCTTTGCCGCAAGTAAAACTCCTACTTCCTTTAAATATCCCGGATTTCCCATGATAATCAAAATCGCTTCGTCGGAAGTTGCAATAAATACAGACAATAATGTTCCTACCGAAACCACGCCACCGGCATACAAATTCGATGCCATTACTGAAAATCCACACTGTGGAACACATCCCGCAACCGCCCCAACGACCGGTCCCGCTTTTCCTACTTTTGCTAATGCTTTCGCTGTAAATTCTCCCGAGTAATGTTCTAAAGCTTCTATCAATAAAAATGCCGCAAATAAAAAGGGCAGCATCTTTACACTGTCCAGGCAAGTATCAATCAACACATCTTTTAAAAGATCCATCTATTTTCATCCTTTCATAATATGCACGCTAAATAAGTTTACGCTTTATTTTAGATGCTGCATCTGCATTTGACAAGATTTTTTTTCAGATTGGGGATTTTTCTCATTATCTTTTCCAGATTTTGCTTATTTCTACACCAAAAGATACCACATGAAGTGTCTTAAATTGACCTGCTCCATGTGGTATCTTTTATACTACATTACTATTTCCAATCATTTCCTTATATAATGTAAATACAATATTATCCTTCAAAATCTTCACATTTTTCTGTCGGGTAAGATATTCCGCCCTTCATAACAAATGCACAGTCAAGAAGTGCATTCGGATCTGTCAGAAGATCTCTCTTCCATGCTGAGATATCTGCCTGCTTTCCAACTTCCAATGTACCGATCTGATCATCCAGTTGCAGGATCTCCGCATTCACTCTGGTAGCTGCTTCCAATGTACGGAATGCTCCCATTCCACTTTCCATCCATGCTTTGTACTCATATCCGCTCTCGTAGTTATTATGAGTTGCTACCTGATCAGTTCCGTAACCCAGCTTACACTTAGAATTTTTAATGACTTCACGACCTGCCTGAAGAGCATCTTTATAATATTCCAGTTTCTTTCTAAACTCTGGCTGCTTTGTCTGGATTGCAACTGGATCGTAATGAACAGCTTCTTCATACGGACAGAATGTCGGAACAACATATACATTGTTCTCAACGATCATCTCTGCAGTCTCCTCGTCCATAAGTGAACAATGTTCCATTCCATCTATTCCAAGTTTGATCAGTTTCTGCTGTAATTGTGAACTATATACATGAGCTGTAACCGTCTTGCCCCATTCATGCGTTGTATCCATGATAGCCTTTAATTCATCATCGGACATCTGCTGCTGGATCGGGTTATCATACGGTGTAAAGAATCCGCCAGTTGCCATGATCTTAATAAAATCAGCTCCGGCTTTAATCTCTTCACGGACAGCATTTCTGAAGAAATCTGCTCCGCATCCGATCGATGGACGCATATTAAGTGCAAGTTTTGAAAATTCCGGATTATGTGCAAATGCCTGTGTCAGATCACCGTGACTTCCCACCGTTCCAAGAAGTCGAGGTGCTGTAACAATTCTTGATCCATGGAAATATCCATCATTGATCGCATCTCTTACATCCAGTGCGCCAAATCCACTCGAAGATATACCTCCGATGTGACGGACGGTTGTAAATCCACGGGATAATGTCTTCTGTGCACAGTGCAGAATAGATAGTGTCTTATACTCTTCCGTCGTTGTATATACGATATCACGAACATGATGCCAGTCATAATAATCCATATGCATATGAGCATCAATCATACCAGGTGTTACTGTTGCATCTGATAAATCAATCACTTCTGCTGACTCCGGCTGTGGAATGTTCGGTCCAACTGCTGCGATCTTATCATTCTCGATCAGAATCTTATAATTTTCCTTAAATTCAGGTGTAATACCGTCGTACATCTTTCCACAGATAATATAGGTTAATTTGTCTTTGCTCATAATATAGCTCCTTTCTGCCTTTCTTCTTATCCTTTTATCCTTATAAGCGTCAAGACCCCGAAACACTTCCGAGGCCTGTGACGATTCTTTTTATTATGCAGCCTGATTCTGTTTCTGAGTTAACAGTGAGACTACAATCAAAACTACTACGGAGGTAGGTAATGCTATTAATACAGTTGCATATCCAAGCGGCTGACCCATAGCTTCATATATAATAGTAACTAAAGTTCCGATTATCATAGAAGAAATACCACCGGCTTTTGTTACCTTCTTCCAGCAAAGTGCTCCAATTAAAGCTGGTGTAATACCTGCACCATAGATGGTGTATGACCAGTACTGGATTGCAAGTACTGATGGGAAGAACTGTAAAATAATGTAAGCAAGCACGCCGACAACTACGATCGTTACACGTGTGAATACAAATTTCTGTTTATCTGTTGCATCCGGTTTGATGCGGTCTGCATAAATATCATATGTAATGTTGGTGGCACCTGATAACAGATAAGAGTCACCGGTTGTAATGATAAATGCTGCAGATGCTGCCAGTAATAATCCTCCGGCAAATGTTGGGATTACAGTTGTTGTTGACATAAATGCCATTGCAGCGTCAATGTTCGTTCCAAAGATTGCTTTTGCAGAGAATGCGATAACTGCTACTAACGGTACTACAACAAGGACACCAACAAACCATCCGATAAATCCTTTTTTAATCGTCTTATCTTCACGACCAGCTCCGATTCTCTGATACATATTCTGATCACCGATTGATAAGAAATAAAGTGGCAAATATCCTGAAAGGAATCCAAGGATCGTCTGTCCTCCAAGAGGTTCCATAGATGTCGGGCTGAGTGCAAGGTTCGTTGCGACTACGTTATCCCATCCACCAGCTGCCTTAATGACCAGAGGAGTTGCGATCAAAATACCTGCTAACATAATACCTGCACTGATTGCATCTGTAACAGCTACGGAAGTAAGTCCTCCGGAAGTTGCAAGGAAGATGATTAATACTGCTGAAATAATCGTTCCTACATTTACATCCAATCCAGTTGTTACATTCAATACATATGCAAGACCCTTATACTGGTATGCACAGATGGAAATCATTGATAATGCTATGATAACACCGGCTGCTGTTCTTGCAAAGTGTCCATATTTATTCTCCAGGATACCTGCAGCAGTATAGCAGTCTGCCTTCTTGATCTTTCCGGAAATGAGTGCCAGTGTCAATACACCCATGATCGATGGTACTGCGAAGAAAATACCTGGCCAGATACCATAATTATAAGTCAGTGAGTTACCACCACCGGAAATGGTTCCATTACCTGTGAAAGTTGCTAAGAATGTACCCATAAGTACGATTGCTCCGAGTCCTCCACCGGCTCTCACGAATTCATCACTTGTCTTTGACTTCTTTGAATAATACGCACCTACAACGACCAATACCACGATGTAAGCCACAACAAAGATAAGTAAACTTGGTTTTGCTACTAATTGCTGCATAAAATTCCCTCCTTATTTAGTAAAATAAAAGCAAGGTCTTCAACATCATCCTTATTGAAATTGAGCCACCTCGCTTCTGTCATTTTACCCTTATTCTTTTCAGATAATCAGACTTTAGTCTCTTTAAGTTTTGAATTATTTTTCTCAAAGACTTCGGTCTCTTAACTTACCCTTATATTACGCTTTTGTTTAGCTTTTGTCAAGCAAATCGTTAGCTTTTATTTATTCTTAACAATCACGAACAGCAAACCATGTTTTTTATATGTTTTTTATTATACATGCATACAATGATAATCCACTATTTTTCGTACCGTAGTCTGTACGAATTTTCCTGATAGTACTTTGGCTCAAACTTTGACTCGTCGCTATTCAAATCATCGGAAGTGCCGAACGGCACGTTCCGAGATTGTATGCAGTCGCCAAGGCCTCGAGCAAGCTCGGGCTTTGGCTCGTCGCTATTCAAAAAACGCGAGGTCGAATATCCTTCGCATCCTCGCGTTCATCTTTTGCTTCTATTACTATTTTACTTACTATAGCTTATCCCTGTAATTCTTCCAGGTTCTGATCTTTTACCAGAAATCCTTTTTCTTTTAGAACCTCTTCTATCATATCCAGCGTCTTCTCACTGTCTGCTGTCACTTTATGATAATGGTACCCCGACGTTATATTTAAAAGAGGACTTGACTTACCACTCTTGATATCCTGCACAAATTCGGCAACCTTCCTGCGCGAATTTACATGGAGCGGTGCCTCCATTCTTCCATAGACCCTGTGGTTGATGATCACATTATCCACACATCCTCCCATATCTACTACCGCACACATCTCATCTTCCATCTGTTCATTGGTATGTCTTACCTTAAATATGCGGCTGACTTCCATCGGTTCATTTAATATATATCCCCGGTTCGTCGACATGATATCATACCCTGAGGCCCTGATCAGCGCAACATCCTGCACGATCACCTGACGGCTGACCTGATATGTCGCCGCTAATTTTGTTCCTGAAACCGGAACCTGACTGTTCCGTATCTGTTCTATTATGCTGGCACGTCTCTGTGCACCTGTCATAGAAATCCTACCTCCAATCGGATTATTATATTCTGGTATCATTATACTACAGACGTTTCCTAAATGGAATGGCAACTTTCTTTTATGGCATCAACCACTTTTTACTTTTCATTTGTCTCCATTTTTCTTGTGGTTTTCAGCATTTTAACGCTTTTTCTGCAAGTTTTGTATTGAAATTATTCATATTTGTATATATAATAGTAGCGTGTTTTAAATAATCATTTATTAATCAAAAAAGAAATCATGTTTATAACTAAGGAAAGAAGGAAAGCGTAATGAACTTTAAAGAAATTAACCCATCACCACGTACACTTATGTGCCCTGGTCCTGTAGATGCTGATCCTCGTGTACTTCGTGCAATGAGCGCACCTATCTTAGGGCAGTTCGATCCTGAATTTACCGCACTGATGACAGAGACTATGGAAATGGCCCGTCAGGTATTCCAGACCAAGAATCATCAGACTTATGTTGTTGATACAACTTCAAGAGGAGGTCTTGAGACAATCCTTACAGGTGCTATCTGCCCTGGAGACAAAGTCCTCATCCCTGCTTTTGGACGTTTTGGATATTTATTATCAGAGATTCTCGAAAGATGTGGTGCAGATATCACTATCATCGAGAGAGAATGGGGAACTGTATTTGAGCCGGAAGAAATCGAAGCCGAATTAAAGAAAGGTGGTTACAAAGCTGTTGCATGTATCCACGGTGAGACTTCTACTTCTATGATGCAGCCACTTGATGAGATCGGTAAGATCTGTAAGAAATATGACGCTTTATTAATCGTTGATACGGTTGCTACTCTCGGCGGTGTTGATATCCGTGTTGATGAGTGGGGATTAGATGCATGTATCGCAGGTACTCAGAAATGTATCTCAGCACCTTCAGGTTCTGCTCTTGTTACTTACAATGAGAAGATCAGCAATATTGCAAAAGCCAGAAAGAAAGTTGAGAAAGGTATCCGTACTACTTCTGATGTTGACGGAACACTTCCTGGTATCCCTAGCAACTACTTAGATATGGCTCAGCTTGAGGATTACTGGAGTCCACGTCGTCTGAACCACCATACAGAAGCTACTTCTAACCAGTACGGTGTTCACGAAGCTCTTCGTGTCATCCTTCAGGAAGGTTTACAGGAGCGTTTTGCCCGCCACAACCTGAACAACGAAGCTCTGTGTGCAGGTCTTCAGGCAATGGGACTTACAATCTTCGGAGATCTGAAACATAAGATGCCAGTTGTTACTGCTATCAATATTCCAGAAGGAATCGATGGACCTACACTCCGTGGTCAGATGTTAAATGACTTCGGTATCGAAGTTGCTACATCATTCGGACCATTAGATGGTAAGATCATCCGTATCGGTAACATGGGTTACTCAAGCCAGAAGAGAAATATTCTTCTTACTCTGGGTGCTCTGGAAGCTGTATTCATTAACAATAACGTTAAGATCAACGTTGGAGATGGTGTTCAGGCAGCTCTTGAAGTATACAGAAATGCCGAAAAATAAGATTGCATTTTTGCCGGATATTATTTATAATAACATAGTATTAAGCAAACGCTTTGATCCACGCTTGTCAGGGAAAATTTCCTGGCAAGCGTTTTGTTTTGCATTTGTATCATATTTCATCAACAGGGAGGTTACTATGAAATCCAAACACTTATCCATGCAAGGCATGATCTCACTGCTTATGGTTATCGTTGGCAATTTTATCTATGCACTTGCAGTCAAACTTTTTTTAATTCCCGGAGGACTGATCACCGGAGGAACAACCGGTATTGCTCTTGCAGTAAACTATCTGTCGGGATTTTCTGTTTCAACTTTTGTGCTTATTTTTAATATCTGTATGCTCATCGTCGGTGCACTGCTTCTGGGTAAAGCATTTGCCGCCACCACGATCATCAGTACATTCACTTATCCGATCGCGTTAAAGCTTCTGGATTATCTATTGGGCGATTTAATTCTTACAAAAGATATTTTACTATGTACTGTCTTTTCTGGAATCGGAATCGGTATTTCTCTCGGCATTGTAATCCGTGCCGGTGCATCCACCGGAGGTATGGACATTCCCCCGCTGGTACTGAACCGTTATTTTAAACTTCCTGTATCGGTCGGGCTATATTTATTCGATTTTATCATTTTACTGGGACAGGCTTATTTCCAACCAATTGACCGTCTGTTGTACGGAATCATCCTGGTTATGATCTACACCATCGTCCTCGATAAGCTGCTCTTAATTGGCTCTACGCGTACAGAGATCAAGCTGATCAGCCAGCACTCCGAAGCTATCTGCAATGCAATTCTAAAGCAGCTAGACCGCGGCGCAACGCTGTTATCCGGAAGAGGTGGTTATCTTCACCAGGAAACGGATGTTGTATTCAGTGTTGTCTCTAATAGGGAACTTCCTAAGATTGAGAAGATCGTTCATTCTATCGACCCGGAATGTTTCATGGTCGTCACCAGAGTCAGCGAAGTAAAAGGTCGTGGATTTTCTATGAAAAAGAAATATACAGAATAGATATGAATCTATGTGAGATGTAATAATATAAATAGTGAGATATCATATAACATAAAAGAAACGCCAGACAAAATGTCCGGCGTTTCTTTTATGTTGATAACAAGAGATTATACTCTTAACTGCGATAATCATATCGTTCTACAGAACTTGTAATATGTTCTTCCATCGCTTCTCTGGCACCTTTTGCATCGTGTGTCAGGATAAATCCATAGATTTTCTGATGTTCTTCATAGACATGTCTCAACTGCTCCTCATTTACCATACCAGTACGACTGACACGTTTCATAAGGTTATTGATCGTCTGCATCAGGCTGTAGATCACCTGGTTCCCAGAACACTCTGCAATGCAAAGATGGAACTCCAGATCGTCTTCCAGAAAGTCTTTGTAATTCTGATCCATATAAGCTCTGTGAGACTTATGTGAGATCTCATACAACTTAGACATACATTCATTATTTGCACAGTTCGCTGCAAGCTCAGCCGCTTTGATCTGTAACAGGTTACGAAGTTCTACGATATTATCAATCTGTCCTCCGTTCAAGAACAGCGACCATGACAATGGGATAATGAAAAAGTTAGCCTCATTACTGCTGATGTAGCTTCCCTGTCCAGGCCTTATATCAATCATTCCAAGTACATCTAACACCTTCAGAGCTTCTCTGACAGCCGAACGTCCTACACCCAGCTTAGATGCAAGCACTCGGTCAGATTCAATCTTATCACCTTTTTTCAGGCTCTTATCAAACAACTGATCAGCAAAGTACATTGTCAGCTCGTTCAGAAGCTGGTTAATATTTCCTTTTCTGGAATTACTCTTCTGAATGTATTCCGTATCTGCAGTACTCGGAAGCAGATTATCGAGATTTTCTGCAAATTCTTCTGGTTTCATAGAGAATACCGTCGGATCCATCGCCAGATTCTCTGACAATGCAAGTACCACTTCATTCAGTCGCTTTCCACCTTTTGACTCCAGATTTGAAAGAGTTGCAATACTCATAGAAGCTTTACCACTCTCATCTACCAGAAACTGTCCGATAAATTCTTTCTGCGTCAGTCTCAGATATCTTCGCAACAATCGGATATTGTCTTTTTTATATTCTGTGCTTAACTTATCTTCTCCCATATCTTACCTCGCTTCATACTTTCTATCACGAAGAGTATAGCTCAACTTAGCTTATTATTTGCTGAGCAGATCCTTAGCAAGATCTGTCATAACGATAGAAGCTTTTGCAAATTCACTGTATTTTGTGAACTCTACCGGGCAGTGGCTTCTTCCGTCTTTACTTGGAACAAACAGCATAACTGTTGGAATGATCTGTCCGATCTCTAATGCGTCATGTCCTGCTCCACTAGGAAGTTTCTTGTAGCTATATCCTCTTTCTTTGCAGCTTTCTTCCATGATGCCAAGCATCTCTTCTGAAAGGAATACTGGTGTAATTACAAGTTTTGTATCGATCTCGTAGCTTCCGCCCATCTCTTTTACTTCACGGTCAAGGGCTGCACGGATTCTGTTTGCGATATCATTAATATTATCATTGTTCATAGAACGGATGTCAACTGTGAAGTCAACGCGCTCTGCAACGATATTCATTCCACCTGGTGTTACTTTGATAAGTCCAGTAGTTGCTACTGTTCCATCAGCTTTTTCTCTAGCCCAGTCAGGAATCTTAGAGATAACCTTTGTTGCAGCATCTACTGCATCAAGACGCATATCCATTGGAGTTGTTCCAGCGTGGTCAGCTCTACCGTGAACTGTTACCATGTATCTCTGGATACCTACGATACCATTAACAAGTCCAAGTTCGATACCTTCTGCATCAAGAACTGGTCCCTGCTCGATATGTAACTCTAAGAATCTGCCAATGCTTCCTTCTTTCCATGCTGCTTCACCAATCTTCTCTGGATCTAATCCATAAGATTTCATTGCATCATAGATAGAAATTCCATCATTGTCTTTGTAGTGTTTGCAGTACTCAACGTCTCTGTGTCCCATCATAGCACCTGATCCAAAGTATCCTGTACCGAAACGAAGACCTTCTTCATCCATGAATCCTACAACTACAAAATTACGTTTTGGCTTAAATCCAGCATCTTTTAACTGTCTTGCAACTTCGATCGCACATACAACACCTGCGATACCATCATAGTCACCACCATTGATAACTGAATCAAAGTGTGATCCCATCATGATGCATGGAAGTTCCGGATTCTCACCCTCTAATGTACCAATTACGTTACCAGCCTCGTCCTCTCTAACTGACAGACCAGCTTCAACCATAAGTTCTTTTAAGAAATCTACAGCATTTCTTGCTTCCTTTGTAAATGGAAGTCTTGTACAACCATCACCTGGTGTAGATGTGAACTGTTTTAAATACTCTAAATCTCTTGCAATTCTTCCTGTAACATTTTCAATCATTTTGAATTTCCTCTCTTTTTCTCTTTTATTTACTTCTTCATACGATCAAGGATATATACCTTAACCGGTGAATAAAGCATCGCAACTACTATTAACAGAAATCCAACCATACATAAACCATCTCCGGATGACCCAAGACCGACCATAATCAGTACAAACGCAACCATGATTACGATAAATGCGATCGTAAGTCCTCCTTCTTTTGTCTTAAAAAAACTCTTTTCTTCCATCTCTATGCAAACCTCCAGTTATTAGATAAATGTAAATACAAATACGACCAATCCAATAATTATTGTAGGCGGTATTGCTACTACAAGCACTTTCTTAAGAACTTCTCCTTCACGACCAAGAATGTTCGCTGTTGTCGTTCCAAGAATAATCTTGCTGGCACTTGTTGCTGCTCCAATAGAAGCTCCTGCCGTCTGTGCTCCAAGAACTGCCGGTGCACTTACTTTCAACAGAGTAGCTGTTGTCATCTGGAAATCTCCAAACAGGATATTTGAACTCATGTTACTTCCTGTCATGAATGTTCCAAGTAGTCCTACAAATGGTGCCAGGATCAGGTATGCTTTACCAAGTACATTCGCGATACCCTCTGCCAGAACTACCGTCTGACCTGTTCCACTCATAAGTTTGGACATGATAACAAGTCCGATTACCGCAATACCTGATGGCATTGTCATAGAAACAGATTTTACAAAAATCCTCTTCACTCCGCCTTCTTTAATCCAGCCATGACCCTTATAGTATACCAGACCGATGATAGCAGAGACAAATAAAAACATACTCGCATGAGTAAATGGAGCAATTGGCGAGAAGCAGTCTGTTGCTGCGTTCACATATCCATAACCTGTTGACGTCTCCGGGAATGCCAGCCCGAAAGAGAACTGTCCCAGGAAATTATTGATTGGTTTTACTAATAACACGATCAAAGTCAACGCAGATAATAAGAAATATGGAACAAATGCCTGTACCAGCGTCATATCTGTTGTCTCAGTTTCTTCTGCATCTGCTGCTTCTGTAAATTTACGATCCATGATCGGGCTGTCAGCAAGACTCCACTCATCTCTGTACATTTTCATTCTTCCCATTAATAATATTACCACTAATGAGATCGCAGATGGGATAAAACATGATAAAGTTGTATTAATCTGGCTAAGTACAAGTTCTCCGCCACCCTGGATTACTGTTAAGATAATTACAGCAACCAGTCCTTTTTTAATTGCTTTTCCTTTTCCGTAGAACCAGCAGATTACCAGACCTGTGATTGCATCCCAGAAAAGTAAGAATACTGCAGCCCAAAGAGCTGTCTTCCAATAATCTCCACTTCCAGTTGTAAGTCCGGCTGTCATTGCAAGTGAATCCCATGCCGCAGCCAATGTTCCGAATGTATTTCCCCAAGCCTGAGAAATAAGAGGAATGATAACTGCCCAAAGTGGTGAAACACCAACTCCGATAAGCAGTGGAGCTCCTACAGCTACAGGAACACCAAATCCGGTAATTCCCTGAAGGAAACTCTCAAAGATCCATCCAAGAGCCATTACTAACAGAAGTTCATTTGGTAATAACTTCTTCATTCCATTACGGATGACTTGAAAAGCATTTGCTTCTTCTCCAACTTGATACAACAAAATTGCGGTCCACACGATCAGCAAAATAACCAGTGCGTTCCAAATTCCTTTTGCGCTTTCTGAGGCGATCAGTCTGATGTCTGCTTTGTAGGCAGTCATACCAGTGATAATGGTAATGATCAGACCTACTGCGGCAGCTTCTGTAGCACCCCAGTTAAATTTTATCATTAAAACCAATAATGCGATAATCGGCAAAAATGCCAATATCCACATAGTAAAGTTAACAGGTATATTCATATTTACTCCAACTCCTAATTACTGATGTATTACTGTTCCAGTCTTTCCTGCAATTCCGTCGGCAGCTTTGTCCAGTAAAGTGATCAGTGTACGACGTCCTTCTCCAGACTCTGCGAAACGAATAGCAGCCTCAATCTTCGGAAGCATTGATCCTTTTGCGAACTGCTCCTGTGCAATGTACTCTTTTGCCTGATCAACTGTCAGATCTGATAACCACTCCTGGTTCTCTTTACCGAAATTAATAGCAACTTTTTCTACAGCTGTCAGGATTACAAGGAAGTCAGCTCCCATCTGTGATGCCAAAAGGCTACTTGCATTATCTTTATCGATAACTGCGTTGCATCCTACTAATTTACCATTCTCGCTTACTACAGGGATTCCACCGCCACCGCATGTGATTACGATGTGTCCTGCATCTACTAAAGTTTTGATAGTCTCTAACTCACGAATTCTCTTCGGCATTGGTGAAGCTACAACTACACGATAACCTCTTCCTGCATCTTCCATGCAATGGATACCATTTTTCTCATTCTCTTCAGCCTCTTCCTTGGTAAGGAATCTTCCGATCGGTTTTGTCGGATTTTCAAATGCCGGATCGTCTTTGTCAACCTCTACCTGAGAAAGGATTGTTGAAACTTTTCCATCAATGTTACGGCTGTAAAGCTCGTATTTGATCGCATTCTGAAGATCGATTCCGATATATCCCTGACTCATAGCTACACTTGTCGGAAGTGGAATCTGTTTGTAATTTTCCTGAGTAATTGTCAGGTTATCCATAGCATTCTGGATCATACCAACCTGAGGTCCGTTACCGTGAGTAACAATAATATCTAGTCCCTGCTGAGCCAGATCTACAATTACTTTCGCAGTATTTGCTACAGCAGCTTTCTGCTCCTCAATGTCTTTTCCAAGAGCATTTCCCCCAAGGGCAATAACTACTTTCTTTTTTCCCATATCTTTTCTCCTACTTATACTTATATAAAAGTTATAAAAGTCATCAGACGATTCTCTCGTCTGAATATGTAAAAACCCCTGATACTATTAAACCTCAGGCAGCAAGCTGCCACCTGAGGATAATATATTGTCTGAATTAAGCTTCAAATCCAAGTTTCTTAGCGTAAGCTACAATAGCTTTCTCGAAGCACTCGATTGGTGGGTGAACTGTACCAGCACCGATCTGTCCTCTACCAGCTACCTTGTTAGCAATACCTGTGTTGATGACTGGTGTAATACCTTTTTCAACAACTAATCTTGCATCGATACCTAAGCAGATTCCCTGGAAGTTCCATGTTGGAACTGTGAAGTTAGGGTTTCTGTCAATAACGATCTCTGTCATCTCGTTACTTGTACGAAGTGCATCTTCATATCCGCCTGCACCTACGAATCTTGTAACAGCTGGAGCAGCGATCATAGCCATACCACCGACACCAAATGTCTCTGTGATAGCTGAGTCACCCATATCCGGGCAAGCATCGTCAGCATCGTAACCTGTGAAGTACAGTCCCTGTGGTGTGTTAACCGGACCTGTAAACCACTCATCACCCATACCGGCGATACGGATACCGAACTCATATCCGTTACGGCACATAGCTGTAACGATTGTTCCGTCTGTACCCTTACGAGCATCATCCATAACAGCTTTTCCTGTAGCCATCATGATATTTAAGAAGAACTGATCTGTATCAGCTAAGAACTTGATTACATCGTAACGATCCTTCTCATCCATATCCATCTTAGTGATAGCCGGAGCTACCTCTTTTAAGAATGCTAAAGATGCAGCGATATTTCTCTGATGGAACTCATCACCCATAGCGATTGCTTTAGCGATCAATGGATTGATAGCAAGTCCATTCTCCATTGAACGAAGGACTTTACCAAGTGTTGGGCCAAGTACATCTCTCATCCAACGAAGTCTGTTAACAACTTCTTCATCGTATGCACCGAAACGAAGTACTTTACCGATACCTTCGTTCATTGTACAGTAAGCTCTGTTTCCACCTGTCTCGTTTTCTACAACGAATACAGCCATGTTAGGAGATGTGATACCACCCATTGGTCCTACTGCGTTGCAGTGGTGGCAAGGGATGAATTTGATTTCTCCGTTCTCAAGCATTCTTCTTGCTTCTTCTTCT
>ERZ773103.2231-NODE-2231-length-18374-cov-2.777608_pt1 | contig 18374 bp, 22 predicted proteins | sample MGYA00511118_ERZ773103 | MGnify/ENA primary metagenome ERZ773103 (study PRJEB29015, sample SAMEA2737821) | human gut metagenome | biome: human gut; feature: human-associated habitat; material: faeces | place: China | collected 2012 ... | reverse complement strand
TAAGCAACTCGCCTGATGTAATCTTCATCAACTCTGCTGCCTCTTCTGAACGTGAGCCATCTTTCCAGAGAATAGTCGCAAACCCTTCCGGACTCAAGATAGAGTAGATGGTATTTTCAAGCATCCAAACCTTATCGGCTACTGCCAAGGCAAGAGCTCCTCCCGAACCACCTTCACCAATGATAATGGCAATAATTGGCACCTTAAGGTCGCTCATTTCCATAAGGTTACGAGCAATAGCTTCACCTTGTCCACGTTCCTCTGCCCCAACACCAGGATAAGCACCTGCAGTATTGATAAAGGTAACAACTGGACGTCCAAACTTTTCAGCCTGTTTCATCAAGCGCAATGCTTTGCGATACCCTTCCGGATTTGGCATACCAAAATTGCAAAGCAAATTTTCTTCTAAGTTCTTGCCCTTTTGGTGACCGATTACAGTAACAGGCATATCGTGGAACATAGCAATACCGCCGATAATGGAATGATCGTCACGATATAAACGGTCACCACGCTGTTCAAAAAAATGATCAAACAGATTTTCAATATAATCACGTACATTTGGACGTGTTGGTTTACGCGCTAAATATACTTTATCATAACTGGACAAATTGGCATAAGCTTTTGTCATAATTTTATGTCTTGCCTTTTCCAGTTCATCTTTAATGGTTTCAAAATCTACGTCAGGCGTATCTTTCTGTTCCAACTGACGAATTTCTTCATCAATTTTTCTGATTTGCGCTTCTGCTTCTTGAATAGACATTATAGCGTTGCCTCCCTTGCATGAAGTTTTAATAACAACGCAATGGTAGCACGCATCTTTTTGCGTTCCACCACTTGGTCAAGAAATCCTTGCTGTTGTAAAAATTCAGAACGCTGGAAACCTTCCGGCAATTTTTGTTTAATGGTTTGCTCAATCACTCTCGGACCTGCAAAACCAATCAAGGCTTTTGGTTCAGCCAGCATAATATCGCCTAAAGAAGCAAAGCTTGCAGTTACGCCGCCTGTGGTAGGATGTGTAAAATAGGAAATATACAATAAACCCGCAGCATTGTGTTTTGCCAGTGCATTACTTGTTTTAGACATCTGCATTAAGGAAACGATACCTTCCTGCATTCTGGCGCCGCCGGAGGCGCTGAAGATAAGTAAAGGCAAACGACGTTTGGTTGCATACTCAATTGCACGGGTAATTTTTTCACCCACAACACTACCCATGCTTCCCATTAAAAAACGGCTGTCCATAACACCAATTACCACACGGTAACCGCCTACTTTTGCAACTCCCGTTACAACCGCATCATTCAATCCTGTTGTTTTTTCCAAATGGCTTAATTTTTGAGTATAGTTTGGAAAACCCAGCACATTTTGTGTTTTCAATCTGGGGGTAATTTCCCGAAAGCTGTCTTTGTCCACCAACATTTGAATGCGGTCCGCTGCGGTAATCTTAAAATGATGTCCGCAGCCGGGACAGACATAAAAATTTTTCTGTACATCCTCGCTTAAATATCCTTGTTCGCATTCCGGACACTTGGTGTATAATCCTTCCGGAACACTGGAGGTATTGGAAACCTTTTTTTCCTCTTTCGGTTTACGACGCAAGTTTTTTAGAATATTTAATTTCTCTCTGCGCTCTTTAAATAGTTCTTCCATCTATTTCACCAATTTCTCTAGGTTTTTCTCAATAAAGCTGGTATCAAAATCACCTTTGGCAAACGCCTCGCTCTGTAAAATCATATAATGCAGGTCAATATTGGTATCCACTCCCTGCACAATCATTTCTTCCAAAGCACGGCACATACGGTGAATGGCTTCATCTCTTGTATTTCCATGTACAATCAGTTTTGCGATCATGGAATCATACGTAGGCGGAATTTTATATCCTTGGTATAAAGCAGAATCTACACGCACACCAAAACCGCCGGGCAAATTAATGCCATATACTTCACCCGGACAGGGGCGGAATCCTTCTTTTGGATTTTCCGCATTAATTCGGCATTCAATGGAATGACCGTTTAGCTTCACGTCTTCCTGCTGAAAAGAAAGCGGATAATTTGCCGCAATCAAAATTTGTTCGCGAACCAAATCAATTCCGGTGATCATTTCTGTAATGGGATGCTCTACCTGAATTCGAGTATTCATCTCAATAAAGTAATAATTTCCTTCTTTATCCAATACATACTCGATGGTACCCGCATTACGATAACCTGCAGCTTTTGCCGCTTGTACCGCATGCTGTCCCATACGCTCACGCAGCTCCGGAGTTAACGCTGTGGAAGGCGCCTCTTCAATTAATTTCTGGTTGCGGCGCTGAATAGAACAGTCACGTTCTCCCAAATGTACCACATTTCCGAAGTTATCAGCCATAATTTGAAATTCAATATGTTTTGGATTGAGCACCAATTTTTCTAAATATACGTCATCATCATTAAAGCAAGCCTTTGCTTCTGATTTTGCCGCTGTAAATGCCTCATCAAACTCTTCAGGTGTAAAAGCTTTTCGCATACCGCGACCTCCACCACCTGCAGAAGCCTTTATCAACACCGGAAATCCAATTTCCTGTGCAGCCTTTCTGGCTTCTTCCAATGTGGCCACACTGCCGTTGGAACCGGGAACCACAGGTACGCCCGCTTCCATCATCAAAGCCCGAGCAGCTGACTTATTGCCCATTTTGTCAATGACGTCTCCGTCCGGACCAATAAACGTAATTCCACAGGTTTCTACCAAACGAGCAAATGTTGCATTTTCCGACAGAAAACCAAAGCCTGGATGAATTGCATCTACTCCCAGAGCAGTTGCTGCAGAAAGTATATTTTTCATATTCAAATAACTTTCGGCAGATTTGGCGGGTCCAATACAAACAGCCTCATCAGCCAATTGTACATGCAGCGCATTGCGGTCTGCTTCGGAGTATACCGCAACCGTTTCAATTCCCAATTCTTTACAAGCACGAATAATACGTACTGCAATTTCTCCGCGGTTTGCAATTAATATTTTTTGAAACATGAATTGTCCACCTTAATCCTTTGTTAGCATTCTTTAATCAGCATAATTGTTTGGTCATATTCCACCAAATCTTCATTTTTTGCAAGAATTTCAGTAATTTCGCCGGAAACAGGCGCTTTAATTTCATTCATCATTTTCATTGCTTCAATAATACACAATGTTTGGCCTTTTTGAACCCTATCGCCTACTTGTACATAAGCCGGCGCGTCAGGTGCACTGGCGCTGTAAAAAACACCAACAACAGGAGATTTCACAGGTGTACCCTCCTGTTGTTCGCAAGCAGAAGTCGCAGGCGCCACTACAGGGGCAGCTGTCGGCGCCGCGGCAATGGGAGCCGGCATAACAGCAGAAGGGGCTGCTACAATCGGCTGAATCGGCTCTTCTTTTTCCAGTTTCAGTTTTACGTCATCCATTTCTAGAGAAAGTTTATAAATATCTGAATCATTGAATTCCTTCATTAGGTCTTTGATATCTTGCAAATTCATAAATTACATACTCCTTCAATCTCAAAACAATTTAATTCCGCTATACAAAAATAAAATTATCAACATAGTTATACAACATATATTATAAAGGATTTGCCATATAAAGTAAACACTTATCCTCTGCAAAATGTAACTTAAATTGTAAACATTCTATAAAATGATACGCCTTAATTTGATAACATGTGTCATGATACCACTTTTTTTCATAAGATGTGACACCCTTGGATATGGTTAGACTTTATGATTTTAAAGCAAAAAACAATTTTGTGTCATTTGGGTACGTAATATCAATAACAAACAGATATGATTCTAATATATATTAGGAATAGAATTATTTTACCTTATTTTCACTTTATAAGTGTGTACAAACTTTTAAGTCGTAACAAGCCATATGTGATTATGCTTATCAATTTACAACAAAAAAATTTGATTCATCCTTCTTTATCACACTTCCGTAACGTTTTTGACACTGTGTGCATATCTTATAGGTAGAATCATGTTCCATGATTCTGTACAAGCTGCCATAATAGTCCACCTTGTACCACAGATTTCCTCCTTTTATCATATAATCAATGTAAATTGCATAGTTTCATGTTAGCAGATTGTTTGGAAATAGCGATTTACAAAACAGAAAATCGTCTGCAAAAAAGACGATTTTTCTGCTTTTTTCTCTTTAAATTCTGATACTTTTCTCTTGAACTTCATCAAACATTCACATAACAGGCCTATACTAAAAATGTACTCAACAGCAGTACTTTTTCATACTTCTTTTCATTCCTTTTAAATGCCAATATCAATCATTACATATTTGATAATATTGTATTGGCACTCTTTGTATATGACACCTCAATATCAAGAGGGTTCATATAAATTATTTCTTTTTCATATTTTTCTCCTTTGCCGCGCCACTCCCTATTGGCGCGGCGCTCCTTTTTTACCGCAAATTTCTGTGCACCAAAACAATACAAATGCATAATATAGAAAAGAGGACAAGAACGGGATTGTCCTCTGAATTTGAAAATGGCCTGCCGGCAGAGCAATTGGCAAGTAAACTTCTTATGTACGGATTGCATTTTTGCAGGTATTTCTTTGCCAATATCACTCCTTAAAACCCAACTCAACCTCACAAAATAAAAAAGCCGTCCAATCGGACGGCTTTTTTGCATAAACAATTATTTGATTTCTTCATTTTCTTTTGTTTTGCTATCTTCTGATAATTCTGTATGATCGTCAGTTGTCTGTTGCGAACCATTTGTATTATTCTTGAACTGTTTAAAAATTTGATTTGCATATACACTTGCACCACCTACCAACACACCTTGTGTTAGTGCTGTGAAGATAGCCATTGCAATGGCTTGAGGGCTACCCAAAGCAGTAGTAGCCAATACATAAATGACTGACAGCAAAATACCAATTGCACCCACTACCAATGGAATCAGTTTATCTGCAATCAAGGCTGTTTTCTTTACTGCCATGCCAATCACATACAAAACCGGGATTAAAATGAGTAACTCCGGTTTGATATATTCTGTAAAATCCATACCAAATCTCTCCTTTACTTCAATATTTGAGTTAAAACAGCAGCTACAATGCCGGATGCCAAAGCTCCCAATGCTGCTGCAATTAATTTATCCCACCACTGTGCCGGTCGAGCCGTTACCTTTTCTACTTCCTGTTTAATTTCTTCCACGTCTTCTTTAATATTATCTACTTTGCTGTCTACCTTAGCAATGGCAAGGGTCAAAGTTCGCAGGTCTTTTATTTCACGCTCCAGTGCATCAATTCGTTTATGTGCTGATGCTGCAGCGTCCAATGCCTTGCCAAGTGTTACGTCGTTGTCTCCCATAATTCATTGCTCCATTATGGCAGCTGTAATACTTGACCCGGATATATGGTATCGTCGGATAAACCATTGAGCATTTTAATCTCTTGATATCTTGTACCATCACCTAATTGTGACTGTGCAATTCCCCAGAGACTATCGCCTGCTTGTACATAATATGTATGAGACGAAGTATTATGTGACACAAGCAAGACTTGTCCTACATGTATGACATTTGGGTCAGAAATACCATTTAAAGCAGCTAGTTCCTGATAGGTAGTACCATACTTTGCAGCGATTCCACTTAATGTATCTCCTGCTTGTACTGTGTAGGTGTCACCGCTTTGCGGTGTACTTGTCGTATCTCTTTTGAGCTTGATAATTTGGCCTACATGAATCACATTCGGGTCTTCAATACCGTTAATTGCTGCCAGTTCTTGATAAGTAGTGCCAAATTTTTCTGCTATTCCGCTTAATGTATCCCCTGCCATAACTGTATATGTGTCGTAACTTGGTTCCGGTTCTGGTGTAGGTGTGGGGGCTGTTCCGTTTGTGTAATCCTTATAGCACCAGTTCATATCTACGGTATTGGCTGTAATACCATTAATTACCCCTTTAGATGTATACTGCCACATGGTATATGCCCCTTTATAATCACACTGTGTGTTATATTGTGCTAACCATACGTCAATGCCTTCCGCCTCAATACGGCTCATGTCAATATAATTGGTTGCCCAATTTAGGTTTGTATATAGCATAGGTTGATAGCCTGCTTCACGAATTTTGTTACAAAAAGCAATCGTTAATTCCGCACACTTTATTTTTCCCAATACTGCTTGACTTTTTTCTTCCATATCAAAGGCTACAGGATATTGCGGATTACTTCCTGCGATAAGTTCAAGACAAAAGTCTGCTTCCTGCTCTGCACCTGCTGCATTTGTAGCATATGAATAGTGATAGAAGCCATAAGGCATACCAACGTTTTGGCAGCCTGATAGATTATTATAAAACTGCTTATCGATTTGGTTAGGTGTCTTTACACCATAGCCTGTTCGCACCATGGCACCAACTACACCTGCCTTTCTTACTTTATCCCAGTCAATATTTCCTTGATGTTCACTTACATCAATTACTGATAATTGCATATCAAATCTCTCTTTCCTTTCCTCTTAAATTCTTTTTATTTATTCCACTTTTGCGGTTCTCTTTTTTTAGGGAGATAAGGTGTGCCTTCATGCCGATAGCATTCCGAAGGAGGAATTTTTCTCATATTGCCCGTGTCAATCAAGTAGTGACAACAACAATCGTCCATATATTTATTTTGAGATAAACTCCTATAGTAATAACAGCCGATACATTTCATGACGAAGTACACTCCTTTTGCTGCAACAATGCGTTTAAAATTGTTTGATACATCTCTAATTTTTGTATTGCATATAATGCCCCGCAGCTTCCTTCACGGCAAGATTTTACCAAAGCGGACCATTTTTCAATTTTTTGTTTTGTATGTGTAATTGCGTTTTCTTGCGTTGTCATCAACTGTTTATCACCCCTCCTCTAAATAGAATGTTTCATCTTGTTCCAGCCAATCTCCACTGAAATACCAAGGTACCAACATGTCCAAAAATTCTTTTGTCTCTTCCGTAATACAGGTGATTTGAATACCGCAATGCTGCATTGCATAACAAAGTGCATCAGATTCTTTTACTACTCGTTCTTTATTTTTGCCAATACCTATAAAAATGATTATGCATTCGCCTCTTTCAACTGATAAAAACGTACACCACAGAATTCAAAAGAAGTTTCAAACGGATACTCTTCATTTCCGGACCAATTTGTTTTTGGAGATTTTCCTGCTGCTAACGCTAACTGTTCAATGCCCTTGTATACTTGAATACCACCAAATAACTGGTCACATAATTCTACAGTTCCGTTTCCGCTAACCAAGCTTTTCACCTGATAATAAATGTCTACTGTATGATACAGAAAGTCTCGATTTGCCTGGTGTGTTTGATTTGAAAATAATGGATGCTGCTCTATTTTCATGAAATAACCTCGCTTTCTTTTGGCTATCTACAATAAAATTTATTTGATAAACCAATAAATTGCCAAACTTGCCGCCATAAAACAACTGAAAATAATAAGCTGTAAAACCATTTGCAAGTAACTGATATTACCTAAAAAATCTGAACCCGTAGTTCCAATTAATCCAATGACTGCAATTGCTGCCAGCAATCCGGAAACATATTTTAATATAGTGCGTATTTTTTCTTGAAAACGCATGCGAATTCCTCCTTTTTTAGGTTGCATCACTTTGAAATCCAAAGTCCGATTAATGGGACAAACTATTTGCTATACTATGACTCGTAACATCATATGAATGGTACATCTTTGCTGCAAGCTGTGTGTTTTAACAAAACAGTTTGTACATATCGCCATTGTTTTTCTATCTGTCGTATTACTTGCAGGGATTCTTTCGGTTTTTTGTTCTGACTTTGGATTGTAAAATGAATGATGTTTTACAATTCCAAGTTTTTTATGACTTGTTCGGTGAATTAAATTCACATTTAATAACACCAAATACAAATTGGCGACACAAATTACGTTTGAAATTCTATCTCTCCTATTGTTGACAATTACATAATTCTGCAATATACTTAGGATGCAAGTAAAAGTATTATACAGAACTCTGTCAACCCTTCTCTATTATATATCAGAGTTCTGTAATAGTCAATGATATTTGTAATAAAAATTCAGCTTTCTGTAATTTTTATACATAATATCTAAAGGAGAAACAGAATATGGCAGATATGTATAGCAAAATCGAACAACTATGTAAAGAAAATAACACAAATATCACTGCAATGTGCCGTCTATTGGATATTAGCCGAAGCACCCTGTCCGAATTAAAAGCAGGACGAACAAAAACGTTGTCTGCTGAATACACAACAAAAATCGCCTCTTACTTTCACGTAAGTGTCGATTATCTACTTGGAAAATCACAGCAAAGAAACACTCCGGCTGTATCAGCTCAAGAACTGTCATTTGATGACTTTACCTATGCAATGTACGATGAAGGAAAAAAATTAAGCGAAGAGAACAAAGCTAAGCTGCTGGAAATGGCTAAATTTTTTGTACAGCAGCAGGAAAAGGAAAACAAAAGAAAGTGAAATAAAATATGAAAATGTTGTTTAAAATTTATGAGGAGCTATACAAGGCAGGTGTAAAAGTATATAGTTATAATTTATGTGACACACCTGCTGTTACCATTGAAGCAATATGCTATATTTTTTAACCCGAATGCTATCCACTCGTTAGCAGATGAAACTTGTATTGCGGCTCATGAAGCCGGACATATCATGACCGGTACAACTCATAAGGTAAACAGCCCCTGTGACATTGTTGCGCGGCATGAAGAAAAAGCCAGCCGCTGGGCAATACAACATGTTGTACCTCATGAAGAATATATACACGCACTGCATAACGGAATTTGTGAAGTGTGGGATTTAGCTGAATACTTTGGTGTAACAGAATCTTTTATGAGAAAAGCAATACACTATTATCAAATGCTGGAACAAAATGAATCATAATAAAAAGAGATAGCGGATTTTATCCGTTATCTCTTTTTTATCTATAAAAAATCCCCGTACATACAAATCTAATAGTTCAACAACATTTATTTTGTTTATAAAAATATCTTATATTCTTCCTAATGTACTTATTTTTCATAAATTGATAATTTCTATTGAGATATTCAGCATAGCAACGTATACTGAAATAAAAAACAGTAACGGAGGAAAGCCATATGTTAGCATATACCTATATGGAAAAAGGATTATTTCAACTACAAGAAAAATCGAAGCCAATGTTAAAAGAAAAGCAAGATGCTATCGTAAAAGTAACACTTGCCAGTATTTGCGCCAGCGATTTGCACATAAAATATGGCAGTGTTCCAAAAGCAGTACCCGGTATTACGGTGGGACATGAAATGGTAGGTATTGTTGAGAGTGTTGGAGCGGAAGTTACAGCAGTAAAACCAGGTGACCGTGTTACGGTAAATGTAGAAACATTTTGCGGACATTGTTTTTTTTGCAAGCATGGCTATGTCAATAATTGTACTGACCCACAGGGAGGATGGTCTCTTGGCTGTCGTATAGATGGCGGACAAGCAGAATATGTGCGGGTTCCCTATGCAAATCAAGGGTTAACTGTCATACCTGATCATGTTTCGGATGAGCAAGCATTATTCGTGGGAGATATTTTAGCAACAGGCTTTTGGTCCGTGCGTATTGCAAACATTACACCGGGCGATACTGTATTGGTTTTTGGTGCAGGACCAACCGGCATCTGTACCATGCTTTGCGCACTGTTAAAATCTCCTCAAAATATCATTTTGTGCGAAAAAGATTCCCAGCGCTTACAATTTGTCCAAAGGCATTGGCCCAATATCCTTACCGTATCTCCCGAACATGTATTGGAACTTACACATAAGCACAGTAAACATGGTGGAGCAGACCGTGTATTTGAAGCAGCAGGTGCAGACGAAACGTTTCAGCTTGCTTGGCAATGCGCTCGCCCCAATGCAATTGTAACCATTCCTGCCCTTTATAATCGTTCTCAAGTCCTGCCTCTACCTGATATGTATGGTAAAAATTTAACATTTCAAACAGGAGGTGTGGATGGATGTGACAGTTCTGAATTATTGCAACTCATTTCAGAAGGTAAACTGGATACAACTAAATTAATTACCCATACATTTTCTTTAAAAGAGATTGATACTGCATATAAAATGTTTGAAGAAAAAACAGATGGTGTTTTTAAAATTGCAATTAAACCTTAAACAATGGAATATTTTATAAAGAGAAAAATTTTTCACGCAAAAAGTACGTGAAAGATTTTATATTACATAAATGATGAGATAGATTTTCATATTTTATGAATGTGTAGGAACCTCAAACGATGCACCCGTATAAATCCATTCCACACAAATGGTAGTTCTGGCACCACCTTGAGAAATAAACGTGCGTATTTCACACATAGACCATAGTTTTGTTGTTGGATTTTGTTGTCTGATACGAATCCAATTTATTTCTTGAGACTGACTGTATACCAAGTCGTCTACAACCAGTTTAGCAGCAACTGTAGTATTATTAAATGTTTGAGACTCTACACTTGCCCCATCATAAATACTGGTACGGCGAATATCTGCCAATACAGGTGTAGTAGATACTTTGGGCTGAACAGACATTCTTACAGATGTGATTGAAGTATTTGCCACCGTGAAAATAAGATTATCCAAAGGAATATCGATATAGCTGTTTAAAGTGGCCAAATTTGCATTATAATATGCAACATTCGATTTTAAATTTGGACTTGTAATTTCTTGAGTGTCTGTTTTAAAGCTTACTTTTATAACTGGTAGGTGTATCTTCTGCTACCGCAATGTTAGGTGTTTGCCCCGTAACACCTTGGATACCCTGCGCGCCCGTGGCACCTGTCGCACCCGTTTCGCCTTTTATACCTTGCACGCCTGTAGGTCCGGTTGCCCCCGTTTCACCTTTTACACCTTGTGCGCCTGTAGCTCCCGTTGCTCCTGTTTCGCCTTTTACACCTTGCGCGCCTGTGGCTCCTGTCGCTCCTGTTTCGCCTTTTACACCTTGTGCGCCTGTAGCCCCGGTTGCTCCTACAGGTACTACAAAATCCAAACTGACTCCTGTATCAGTTTCGTTGGCTGTCACCTGCGCTATTTCACCAGAACTTACTGTCCCGATTTGTACCGTTGGTGTGATACCAATCGAACCTGTATCGCCTTTTGGGCCTTGTTGACCTGTGGCACCTGTCGCTCCTGTTTCACCTTTTGCGCCCTGTGCGCCTGTAGCTCCGGTTGCTCCTATCGGAACTACAAAATCTAAGCTTACTCCTGTATCAGTATTATTTGCAATTACTTGTGCAGTTCTACCGGAACTTACGGTGCCAACTTCTACTGTTGGTGTTGCTCCTGTAGAACCGGTGTTGCCTTGAGGTCCCTGTTCACCCATAGGACCTGGACAACCTCTTTCACCTTGTGGGCCTTGAGGACCGGTTACACCTTGTGGACCTTGTTCGCCTATTGGTCCCTGTGCACCAACAGGACCACGTTCCCCTGCATCGCCTTTATCTCCTTTTGGACCTATCGGACCCATTTCACCAGGGTCGCCTTTGGGACCTACCGGACCACGATCTCCCTGGGGTCCCATCGGGCCTTGATTGCCCTGAATGCCCTGAGGACCTACCATTCCGGGATCTCCTTTAGGGCCTGCATCTCCGCGTACACCTTGCGGACCGCGCGGCCCCATCGGACCTACCATTCCACGTGGTCCGACCGGGCCTGGACAGCCTTGGTCACCCTTTTCTCCTTTTGGCCCCTGAGGACCACGATCTCCCTTTGGGCCTTGAGGTCCTGGTATTACAACAGAGTTGTCCTCACTCGGTGTGCAAGAACAGGGATAATTACGATTTGTACAATTATAATAATTCATTCCTCGAATACTCCTTTGATAAAACATAGTGAAAGTTGTCCCTCTTTATCATATTCAAAGAATACCCTATATGTTATTATGAAAATGACTTTTGCAACCCTCTATAAAATATAAATAATGCCTCCCATATATATGGGAGGCATTATTTATAGCAAATATTGTTTATTCTATACATTATGGGTGAATTTTTAAGTCATTCAACCATTTTGCAGTATCAGCAGTCAAATGATTGATAATTTCACTATGTCCAATATCCATACGGGAAATTGTTTTCATATCCTTTTCACTTAATTCAAAATCTCAGATATTAAAGTTTTCTTGTATGCGTTCTTTATGAACAGATTTTGGAATCACCACCACACCCCTTTGTACGTTCCATCGTAAAGCAACTTGTGCGACGCTTTTACCGTATTTAGTTGCTATTTCTGAGAGTGTTGGATTTTGAAAAAAATTATTTTTTCCTTCTGAAAACGGTCCCCAAGCTTCCAGCTGAACACCGTATTCTTTCATCACCTTTAAAGCATCCTTCTGCTGAAAAAACGGATGACATTCTACTTGATTGACTGCCGGAATGATTTCAGCATTCATACATAAGTCTACCAAACGGTCAGGATAAAAATTGCTTACCCCAATCGCACGTATTCTGCCCTCTTTATATAATTCTTCCATAGCTCTCCATGCACCGTAATAGTCATGAAACGGCTGATGAATTAAATATAAATCAAGATACTCCAGTCCTAATTTGTTTAATGAAGTTTCAAACGCCTTTTTCGCAGATTCATAGTCTGCATCCTGAATCCAAAGTTTCGTGGTAATAAATAAATCCTTGCGTGGAATACCGCTTGTACGAATTGCATTTCCTACAGCCTCTTCATTCATATAGGCTGCCGCAGTATCAATGAGACGGTAACCTACTTCCAGTGCATCTGAAACTGCCCGTTCACATTCAGCTGCATCAGGTACTTGAAATACCCCGAATCCCTCCAAAGGCATTTGAACACCATTATTCAAACAAACCATTTGCATGATATTGACTCCTTTCCAATACTTTATTTTAATAACTGTTTTGTGATATAATTATTGTAGCACCTTCGAGTTACTCTAAGTCAATAGTAATCTGAATAAAAAAGGGGCAAAAATATGTATACAGTAAAAGAGGCTGCAAAACAATTGGGATTTACGGAACACACCATACGTTTTTATACGGATAAAGGATTGGTACCCGGTGTAATGCGGGACAAAAATAATTGTCGTTTATTCACAGAAGAATCTATGAATTGGCTGATAGGAGTCAAACATTTAAAAGAGTGCGGAATGACGCTGGATTCTATTAAAACCTATATCGAACTTTGTTTGCAGGGCGATTCTACAATTGAAACGCGCTATCACATTATATTAAAACAAAAAGAAATTGCAAAACGTCAATTGGAAGAAGCAAAACAAAGATTGGATTATATGGAGAAAAAAGCAAAGTTATACCGGAAGATCATGGAAAATCACATTCCTGACAGTACCAATCCTGCCAAATGGCCTGTAAAGTCCGCCCAATAAAACCATATCATTCAGAAAAAAAGAGTTATGTATTATAATACATAACTCTTTTTTATAACAATCCTACTGCATGTATTCCCCATAAAATACCATATACAATCGGCTGATGAATGATGTAAATCCATAAGCTGTAACGTCCCAGCCAATCCAATACCGGAATTTTAATTTGCAGTACTTTGCAATTTCTTACATTACGCCACATATGAAAGGCAAACCAGCCTGTCCAGTAAAGGAACAACCATGGGAACAGCGGAAAATAATCGCTTGAGAAAAAATTCTGATTTGGAAGTCCGATGGGATATAACCATTGGGCAGAATAAATCCAATCCGGCAGTGGTATCAATACCGTGTCTCCCCATCCAAATCCACCAAACGGAAGTGCTTTTGTAAAGCAAAATAAGGCAAAACAAAATAATATACCAATCTCAGGTAAAATTCGTTTCATCAGAGGTAAGCATAATCTGGTTAACAGCATGCAACATCCAATTAAGCTAAGTATTCCAAAGCGAACCCGCTGTTCAGGCATGACAAACATGGTAACTAAACTAATAACACACCCTGCACCAAATACGAGAAGTCCTCTTTTGACTGGACGACTTCCTAACGAAAAACAGAAACCTGACAATAAAATAAAACTCCAGCAAATAAACTGTTCCCATACATATCCGGCAGCACTTTGATACCAACCAATCGGGTGACCAAAAATATATACAATATCATATAAAATATGATACAGTATCATATTCAGTAATGCAAATCCCCGCAATGCGTCCAGTAACGACAACCTTTCTTTTCCGCGGAGGGGTTGTTCAGCCATGTACAGACTACCTTCTTTCTGTTTCTTTCCTGTTCCTATCGTTTTATTTCAGTGAGTATTAGATTATCGGCTGTTTTGTTGTTTTACAATCGCTTCGTGTTCCCGATTCAATTCTTCTACCAATGCACCAAAGCTCCACTTTTGATTGGTTGCAGTTACAGTAGCTTTAATCGGAATATCAATTTGATGTTCCTTTAAAGTCTTAATCAATCTGTCAATACGTTGACTTGACATGCCACACATGCACAGTACCCCTTCTGACGTAGGAGGTACAACATCAGACATCTGCTTCTCCTGAAACCCATGAAACCCTGCCAAATAACCTACATCTTGTCCAAGCTCCCCATCTGTAACCGTATGGGATTGAATATCCAGCTGCTTCAAAATAACATCCAGTTTTGCCTTCACCGTATTGTCGATGGCAAACAACAATACTCGTTCCGATATTTTTGTAACAATACGCGCTTTCATACAATACCTCCTATCATAAAACTGTATTTATTTAACCATACATTTTCTTTTCTGACAAGCGCTTCTTAATGTATTCCATTCATTTGAAAAAAGCACGGAAACCTTTTGAGAAGTGTCCATGAAAATTTTAACATACTATGGGAATAATCCATAGAAAATGAAATCTGCAAATCTTCTATATGTCTTCTTTTCCCGATAATTAAAATTCAGAAAACAAAAGTCCTTGCTATTTCCCATTATTTGCAAAAGCTTACGTACACAAGGAAAAGAATAGGCGTACAATAGATAAATAACTCGAAAAGAAAGTTTTGAAGCATTGGTAAAAATAGTATATACTCCCACGGATAGTACATATTAGAACCTGCTATACAGAACCTGCTCCACTGAATTGCAGGCAATAAATCAACGGCAGCTGTAAGGATACAGCTGCCGTTTTCCAGTATTATATTGAAAGTGCTTTTTATTGCTTACTTTTTGGACTATCGTTTATTATTGTAATATGATATCAACTTTGTTATCCATTTTGCTACCTCAACCTGAATAATGGATAAAACAGAAAGACCGATTACAATCAGCCATTGTATCCAGGTAAGCGTAGTAAGATGGAAAATGGATTGCAGCGCAGGGATAAACAAAATACACACCATTAGTATTGCCGATACCCCAAACGATACAAACAGCCAAGGATTCATTCCTTCACTTCTTACCCAAATTGGTTCTGTATTAGAACGCTGATTAAACGCTCTCAGCATTTGTGACAGAGCCAGTACACAAAATGCCATTGTCTGCCCGACCGTATGTCCGCCTATAGTTACACCTATCCAGTACGCTGTAATCGTTGTTACAGCAACAAATATTCCCTGTGTAATCACGCGGCTGATAAGAGATGCTTCAAACAAAGTTCCTGATTGAACAGGGGGATGCTTCATAATATTTTTGCTTGCCGGGTCTACACCAAGCGCTAAGGCCGGCAATGTTGCGGTTGCAAGGTTTACCCACAAAACATGAACTGCTAAAAGAGGTGCCTCCCAGTTGAACACGGTTGCTACAAACAAGGTTAAAATTTCCGCAATATTGCCTACCAATAAAAATTGGATGACCTTTTGAATATTTCTGTAAACACGTCTTCCCTCTTTAATTGCATAAGCGATTGTGGTAAATTTATCGTCCAGTAAAATCATGTCAGCTGCATCTTTGGCAACATCTGTACCTGTAATGCCCATAGCAACACCGATGTCAGCCGCTTTTAACGCAGGTGAATCGTTGACTCCATCTCCCGTCATGGCAGCTACTTCTCCGACTCTTTTAACAGATTGTATGATCCTTAATTTATCCGCAGGAGATACTCTGGCAAATACTGCCGCTGTTTTTACTTTTGCATCCAAGGTCTCATCATTCATAAGATTCAGTTCTTCCCCTGAAATCACAGAGTCACCCTCCTGACAAATCCCCAATTCCTTTGCAATCGCAAGTGCAGTCACTTTATGATCACCTGTAATCATAACGGTACGAATGCCGGCTTCACGACAAACACGAACAGACTCTGCAACTTCCTTTCTGGGTGGATCAATCATACCTGCCACGCCAAGAAAGGTTAAATTCCATTCTAAATTTTCACTGTCATTTTCAGGCAGTTCATCTATGTTTCTTTTGGCAAAGCCCAACACTCTCAATGCTTGCTCTGACAGCTTCATACAATAGTTTAATATATTGCTTCTGTCTTGTTCCGTCATTGGACGGATTCCCTCAGATGTAAGAATATGAGTACATAGCGGCAGCATTTCATCAACCGCACCTTTTGTATAGGCAATCAATTGCTTCTCTATTCTGTGTACCGTAGTCATTCGCTTACGGTCTGAGTCAAACGGTTGCTCAAATAAACGAGGATATTTCTCTTCCAACGCATCGTGATTCATCCCAAAATTTTGCGCCATATAGATGAGGGCACCCTCTGTTGGGTCTCCAATGACTTCCCCCTCACGGTCCGGATCGAAGCTTGCATCATTGCAAAGAGCAGATGCATAAATCAACTCTTGATATATCGTTGGATGCATCTGTTTTACTTCTTTTATCGGTGTTGCTGTGCCATTATAAAAATCTTGGTCCAACGCCAAATGTGTTACTGTCATTTTATTGAGTGTCAATGTACCTGTTTTATCGCTGCAAATCACAGTAGCACTTCCCAGTGTTTCAACAGCCGGTAGCTTTCGTATCAAAGCATTTTTCTTTGCCATTCGTTGTACACCCAAAGCCATGACTATGGTCGCTGTTGCCGGCAGACCTTCCGGAATAATGGAAATTGCCAAAGAAATTGCAACCAAAAGCTGCGGAATCAAAGGACGTTGATAAATTGCCCCTATCACAAAAATCAATACACAAACAATCAAACCTACAATGGTAAGTATTTTTCCCACTGCGTTTAACTTACGTTTCAGTGGAGTATCCAATTCATCTTGGTTATCCAGCATTCCCGCAATGTTACCTACTTCAGTATTCATACCCGTGGCTATTACAACACCGGTACCGCGCCCATATATTACAATGGATGATGAATATGCCATATTACTTCTGTCACCCAAAGTGCATGTTTCCGGCAATACCGCATCCGCATTTTTTTCCGCAGGCACCGACTCACCTGTCAACGAAGCTTCCTGGATTTTTAAGTTCGCAGAATCAATTAACCGTAAATCTGCGGGAACCATATCTCCGTCACGAAGCAATACAATATCACCGACTACCAATTCAGCAGCAGGAATCACACTTTCTTCTCCCTGGCGTAATACACGAGCAGTAGGCGCACTCATATTTCGTAACGCCTCTAAAGAAGACTGTGCTTTCTTCTCCTGTACAATGCCAATGACTGCATTTAAAACCACAATAGAAAATATTACACTTGCTTCTGTCCATTCCTGCAAAACAGCAGAAATAATGGCTGCAACAATCAGAATACATACCATTGGGTCTAAAAGCTGTTCCTTTAACATTTGCAATAATGTTTTGGGTGGTTTGGAACGAAGCTCATTCCTTCCATTTTCTTTGAGTCTTTTTGCGGCCTCGGTATCGCCTAACCCTTTTTCAGAAGTGTTTACGATTTTATAAACCTCTTCCAACTTTTTTGCGTACCAAGGCATTTGTTTGTGAGTATCCATATTGGATATACCACACCTTTCTTAATAAAATATTGATATTTTGAATGTCTGAAAGACAAACTCAGTAAAAACACAAACAGACATAACCTGCTGCTCTTTCTAAAAAAGGGCGCAAGTCATGTCTGTAATTTACATAAATAATAAAAATGAATACGAATTAAAACTTGGTCAGCGTCGTTACCGTCGGCGTCGTCCATAATAATTATTGTATTCCTTTCTTCTGAGTTTTGTAACATATTATATGAGATAACTGTACTGATGTCAACAGAAAAATCAAGCAGGAAAAATACAACATTTCATATTGTTTATAAAAAAGTGTGCCTTGCTATTACCTTTACATTTATCTTATGTGAAAATGCCTTACCATATGACAAGACAGAAAAAATCAAACTTTTTCTTTAGATAGAAAAATCTTCCTTATTGCACAGAAAGTCAAAAAAGATTATAATGAGGCTAATCTTGATAGACAGAGGTGACATCATGTATATTGCCGATTTACATATCCATTCTCGATTTTCCCGCGCTACCAGTAAAGATTGTGACATTCCTCACTTAGATTGG
>ERZ773103.2229-NODE-2229-length-18422-cov-2.855229_pt1 | contig 18422 bp, 17 predicted proteins | sample MGYA00511118_ERZ773103 | MGnify/ENA primary metagenome ERZ773103 (study PRJEB29015, sample SAMEA2737821) | human gut metagenome | biome: human gut; feature: human-associated habitat; material: faeces | place: China | collected 2012 ... | reverse complement strand
GTCGGAGATTTTGCGCGGATTGGTGATGACGACCTCCTCCGCTTTCTCACTTCCGAGATACGAAAACTCTTCAAGCATCTCCTCGGTAGTGCGCAGGAACAGCGGTGCCTGCTCATCCGCGTCGTCAAAACCTTTTCCGGTCATGATGATGCGGCGGTAGATCTCGTCCTGCGGATCCATGAAGTGGACGTCGCACGTTGCCACAACAGGCTTATGGAACTGCTCGCCAAGTTTGACGATGCGCCTGTTGATCTCCTTTAAATCCTCCTCGCTCTCTACGGCAGAAACGTCCTCTTTTTTGATCATGAACGCGTTGTTGCCGATCGGCTGGATTTCCAGATAATCGTAGAAGTCCACGAGACGCGCAATCGCCGCATCCGGTTCACCGCGCAGGATTGCCTGGTAGAGTTCGCCCGCCTCGCAGGCAGATCCGATCATCAGACCGTCCTGGTATTTCAGGTAGACGCTCTTTGGCAGCTTCGGCCGGCGGTTGTAGTATTTCAGGTGGGATTCCGACACGAGGCGGTACAGATTGACACGTCCCGTCTCGTTCTTTGCCAGAATGATCGCATGGTACGATGGAAGCTTGCGCACAGCCTCCTCCGATACTTTTCCCTGCGCATTCAGGTCATCCAGAGTCAGAATATTGCGCTCCTCCAGCATTTTTACGAATTTCACGAAAATTTCCGCCGTACAGCCGGCATCGTCCACCGCACGGTGATGGTTTTCCAACGATACGCCGACCGCCTTCGCAACGGTATCCAGCTTGAAACGGTTGAGGCCCGGCAGCAGGAAACGCGCCATGGCGACGGTGTCCGCCGTTGTAAATTCCCGCTCGATCCCCTGCAGGACGCAGTTGTGCTCGATAAAGCTCATATCGAACGAAGCATTGTGGGCAACCATAACGGCTCCCTCACTGAACTCCAGGAATTTCGGCAGCACCGTTTCGATGTCCGGCGCGTCAAGAACCATGTTGTCGTTGATGCCGGTCAGGTTCTCAATCCGGAACGGGATCGGGACTTTCGGGTTGACGAAGGTGGAAAACTTATCGACAATCGCTCCGTTTTCCACACGGACGGCGCCGATCTCAATGATTTTGTTGACAACCGGGGAAAATCCCGTCGTCTCGATATCAAACACAACGTAGCTTCCGTGGATGTCCTGTCCTTTGCTGTTGACAACGATATCTTTCAAGTCGTCGACGAGATAAGCCTCCATGCCGTAGATGACCTTGAACGGAGCCGAAACTTTTTTCAGCTCATCTTTTGTCGCATCCGGGTGCTCTGCCTGGTATTTTTTCCGGTAAGCGCCGTCGATCGCCTCGATCGCATGGTTTGCCTCCGGGAAGGACTGCACCACGCCGTGGTCAGTGATCGCGATCGCCGGATGGCCCCACTCGTAGGCACGCTGTACCAGACGGGCAGCATCGGTGACACCGTCCATATCGCTCATCTTTGTATGACAGTGCAGCTCCACACGCTTCACCGGACTCGTATCCTGACGGCCGGTACGGAAATCGGTGATCTTCTTGATGCCCCAGACAGACATAACCGTCAGATCGTGGTCAAATGCATCAACCGTCGTTTTTCCTTTTACTTTAATGAACGCGCCTTTTTTGATCGCATCCTTTAATTCCGGCACTTCCGCGTTCTGGACGAAAATCTTGACGCCGATGGTATCCGTAAAGTCGGTGATCGTGAACATGAAAATCGTACGCTCATTCCGGATCTCGCGCATATCCACACTCTGGACTCTTCCTCGGATGACAACATCACCGATCTCATCGCCGATTTTCAGAATCTCCACGCTCTCATCCTCGAAATCTCTTCCGTACAGCACATCCGGATTGGAGGATTTGCGCGGCTGATTGTCCGCATTCCGGCTGAAACTGCCCTTGCCTTTCTTGAAGGAACCGCGTCCGCCGCCGGAAAAACCTTTTCCCCTTCCGCCGTCTGCTGCTTTTTCTTTTTTCGCCTCGCCGCCCTTGGCTGCTGCGGCTGCTTTTGGCTGTTCGCCTGCTGCTTCCGCCTGCTCTTCCATCCGGTTCTGCTCTTTTTCGCCGAGCATCTCACCGTAATGGGTATGCGCCAGAACGTGGCGCACTTCCTCCCGGATGCGGAGCTCGGAATTTCTCATGGCGCGGCTCTCGCCCTCCGGCTTTCTCATCTCGGTTTCCACGATCAGGTCGAAGCCGCACCGCTCACAGAAGATTTTCTCGAGAATGTGGACCAGCTCCTCCTCGCGCTCCTTTGCCACAACGGAATCCACGAGCACCAGGTGCATTTTGTTCGTCTCCGGGAAGGTAATCTCGGCAGTCGAAAACAGATGATTCAGAAAGACACTGTGGTTTTTCAGCTCGAGCAGGATACTCGGACGGTACACCTCCAGAAAGTTTTCCGGCGTATACTGGCGCGACAGATAGAACCGCTCAATAATCTTCACGCGCAGCGGCACGTTGGAAAAGAGCTGCTCCTCGATCTGGCGCTCCAGCTGATAAATATATTTTTTGTGAATCCACTGATGGCTGACCACATAGATCCGCAGCAGATCTTTTTTCTTATTGATCGATACCCGCGAAACCTCCACGGTATCGAGAAGCTCTGCCATGCCCCCTTCGATTCTCAAATCCGGAAATACTTCCTGAAACTGTTTTTCCATTCCTATTCCTGCTTTCTTTTTTACTTGCCCCAGTGATCCAGCTCGTCCTTTAAGACGGACAGCAGCTCGCTCTCCGGTACTTTTTTCACGATTTCACCTTTTTTAATTAAAATGCCGACGCCTTTTCCGCCTGCAACACCAAGATCCGCCTCTTTTGCCTCGCCCGGTCCGTTGACCACGCAGCCCATGACGGCAACCTTGATATCAAGATCGTAGCCCTGCACCAGTGTTTCCACCTGGTTTGCCAGTCCGATCAGGTCAATCTGGGTCCGTCCGCAGGTCGGACACGATACGACCTCAATGCCGCCTTTTCGAAGTCCCAGGGTCTTTAAGATCCGTTTTGCGGATTTGATTTCCTCGAGCGGATCGCCGGTCAGGGAAACACGGATCGTATCTCCGATGCCCTGATATAAAATAATACCGAGCCCCACTGCCGATTTGATGTTGCCGGAATACAGCGTTCCTGCCTCCGTAATGCCGACATGAAGCGGATGATCCGTCTGGTTCGTGATCAGCTCATGCGCTTTTGCACACATCATCACATCAGACGATTTGATACTGATGACGAGATTGTCATAGCCCATCTCCTCAATGATCCGCACTTTGTCGAGCGCGCTCTCCACCAGGCCCTCTGCCGTTACGCCGTTGTATTTTTCCACCAGCTCTTTTTCGAGTGAACCGCTGTTGACGCCGACGCGGATCGGAATCTGGCGTTCTTTTGCTGCATCTACAACCGCCTGGATCCGGTCGCGGCTGCCGATGTTGCCCGGGTTGATGCGGATTTTATCGGCTCCGTTTTCGATCGCGGCGATCGCCAATCGATAGTCAAAATGAATATCTGCTACAAGCGGAATCGAGATCTGCTTTTTGATCTCGGACAGCGCCTTGGCTGCCTCCATGGTCGGGACGGCGCATCGGATAATGTCACATCCGGCTTCCGTGAGCGCCTGGATCTGCTTTACGGTTGCCTCCACATCTTCTGTTTTGGTATTCGTCATGGACTGGATCAGAATCGGATTTCCGCCTCCGATGACCCGGTCGCCGATTTTCACAACTCGTGTATTTGCTCTGCTCATTGTCTTTCCTCCATTTATTTTCTCCGTGATGGCATAAAAATCTTATTTTATTATAAGACAATTTTTTCTCCGGCACAACCGTCTTTTCTCTTGCAATTTTTTCCCAAATTTTCTATAATGCTAGGAGTGATTTTTTTTGATTCAACTGGAAAGGAAGACATACAAACGATGAAAAAGATGATCCTCGTAACCTCGCCGCCGGCGTGCGGAAAGACATACATTTCAAAACAGCTCGCCAAGGAGCTGAAACACGTTGTTTATCTCGACAAGGATACGGTCATTCCGCTGTCGAACCGCGTTTTCAAAGCGGGCGGACAGGAAATCAACCGCAGTTCTGATTTCTTCGAGGAGAATATCCGCGATTATGAATATGAAGTAACGGTCAATTTCGGACTGGAAGCACTCGAGTATGACGATATTGTGCTGATCAACGCACCATTCACACGCGAAGTGCATGATGAGAAGTTCCTGAAAGACTTCTCCAAAAAGCTCGCTGACCATGGGGCAAAGCTTGTTGTGATCTGGGTTGTCACAAAACCGGAGATCTGCCACCAGCGCATGATCGACCGCAACTCCGTGCGCGATACGTGGAAGCTGGAGCACTGGGATGAATATGTGAAAACGATCGACTACTCCATCCCGGAAGCACTGAAGAAAATGAGCAGCTGCCTTGATCTGATGCTGTTCTACAATTCTTCGGATGAAGAATATCAGAAATCCATGGAGATGGTTATCTCCCGTCTCGAAGACGAATAACGACTAAACGAAAAAAGAGAATTTTGCCGGACCTCATTTTTACAGTCTGCAAAATTCTCTTTTTATTTATAGAAACTATTTTCACATCCGATACAAAAGATAATCCGCCGCTGCCGCCCACAGCACCCAGGAAACGCAGAGAACTGCGAACACACTCTTATATCCGAGTACGGCAAAGTGGACGCGCCATTTTTCCTTCTGCGTGAATTTCTCCGGGTTTTTGCCTTTTACCATCAGCATTCCGGCGATCACGAACATGCCGAGGGCCGCGATCAGCAGCAGGCCGTCTTTCGCCGCCTCAAGGGCAGCGCGGAACGTGAATCCCCCAAAGAGGAATCCTCCCAGCAGCAGCACAGCTGCCGCAGCGCCGCCGGAGAGCAGGCCGATTGTAAATGCTTTGCCGAGATCACGGCAGATGTTCTTTATCTTTTCCATGTTTTATAATTCCTTATTTTCTTCTAACGCATCGCAGAAATGACATGCCACAAAGTGATTGTTGCCCACGTCTTTTAATTCCGGCATCTGCTGTCGGCAGATGTCTTTTGCGTACTTGCATCTTCCCTGGAATTTGCAGCCCGGCTTCGTGTTGATCGGGCTCGGCACCTCGCCTTCGAGGCGGATTTTTTTGCGGTCGCGCTCTGCCTCTACTTTCGGGTCCGGAATCGGAATCGCGGAGAGCAGTGCCTGTGTGTACGGGTGGCGCGGGTTGGCGTACAGCTCCTCGGATGTCGTCAGCTCGACGAGAGTTCCCAGATACAGAACCGCCACACGGTCGGAAATATGTTTGACCATCGACAGATCATGCGCAACGAAAAGATAGGTCAGACCCATCTTCTTCTGTAAGTCCACAAGCAGGTTGACGATCTGCGCCTGAATCGAAACGTCGAGTGCGGAGATCGGCTCATCGAGAACGATGAACTCCGGCTGCACGGCAAGCGCACGCGCGATACCGATTCGCTGGCGCTGTCCGCCGGAAAACTCGTGCACGAAACGGTTCGCATGCTCGCGGTTCAGTCCGACCAGCTCCAGATATTTGTAGATCATCTCCTGGCGCTCTTTCTTATTCTTTGCCAGATGGTGAATGTCGATGCCCTCGCCGATGATGTCGGCAACGGTCATACGTGGGTCGAGCGATCCATACGGATCCTGGAAGACCATCTGTACCTGTTTTTTGAAGGCAAACCGCTCTTTTCCGTTTAACGCATGGACATCGGTTCCCTTGTAGAGCACCTGTCCGTCTGTCTTGTCATACAGGCCGATGCACGTACGGCCGCACGTTGTCTTTCCGCATCCGGATTCGCCAACCATTCCAAGTGTCTCACCTTTGTAGATATCGAAGGAGACATCATCCACGGCCTTTAAGGTCGCATGGTTTCCGACCTGAAAATATTTTTTCAGATGGGAAACGGAAAAAAGCACTTCTTTTTCGTTATTTTCCATTACAGTTCTCCTCCTTCCAGATTTGGCATTTCTACTTTTGGTGCCATCGGGTGATGGAGCCAGCAGGCAGCCTTATGCTCGCCGCCGAATTCCGTTGCCTCCGGCATCTCTTCCTTACAGATCGGCATACAATAGCTGCACCGCGTGCAGAACGGACATCCGACCGGCGGGTTTAAAAGATCCGGCGGAGTTCCCGGAATTGTCGCGAGTTCCTGCTTGTTTTTCAGATCCAGACGCGGTACGGAACGGATCAGCGCCCAGGTATACGGGTGACGCGGACGATAGAAAATATCCTCACACGTTCCGCTTTCCACGATAATACCGGAATACATGACAGCAATCTTCTGTGCGATATTCGCCACAACACCAAGATCATGTGTGATCATGATAACGGACGTCTGGTTTTTCTTCTGCAGATTCTTGATAATATCGAGAATCTGTCCCTGAATTGTCACATCGAGTGCGGTCGTTGGCTCGTCACAGATCAGAATTTTCGGATCACAGGCAAATGCAATCGCGATCATAACACGCTGACGCATACCGCCGGAAAATTCGTGCGGATACTGTCTGACACGTTTTTCCGGCTCCGGGATGCCGACCATGCGCAGCATCTCGACAGCCTCCTTTGCCGCTTCCTGTTTTGTCATGTTTTTATGGCCCATCAGATTTTCCATAATCTGTTTTCCGACACGCATCGTCGGATTTAAGGAAGCCAGCGCATCCTGGAAAATGATTGCACACTCGCCGCCTTTGTAATGCTGCCACTGTTTTTTGTTGTATTTCAGAATATTCTCTCCATGATAGAGAATTTCACTGTTCTCTTTAATCTCACCCTGCGGGGCCTTGATGAGGCCCATGATGGATTTCGCCGTTACAGATTTTCCGCAGCCGGATTCGCCCACAATTGCGAGCGCCTGACCTTTCTCGAGAGAAAACTGTACACCGCGGACTGCCTTTACTTCACCGGCATAGGTGTGATAAGAGACTCTTAAGTTTTTTACTTCCAGAATCGGATTGTTTTGTTCGTTCATATCGTTATCTCCCACTTATTACTGGCGAAGTCTCGGATCCAGGGCATCGCGCAGGCCGTCTCCCAGAAGGTTGAATGCCATAACGATGATACAGAGCACGAGACATGGGAACAGAAGCTGTGACGGATAGAAATCCATGTTCTGCTGTCCCATCGAAATCAGGACACCAAGGCTGATCGACGGTGCCTTGAGGCCGATGCCGAGGAAGCTAAGACCTGCCTCCGTAAAAATAAACATCGGGATTGCCGTCGCCGTATCCAGAATCAGGATACCCAGCATATTCGGTACATAGTGTTTTAAGATGATGCGGAGCGGTTTTGCACCGAGCACCTCCGCCGCGTAAACGTATTCCGTCTCACGGAGCTGTTTGATCATACCGCGCACCTGACGTGCCGTGTTACACCATGCGGTGACACTAAGCGCGACCAGAAGTGCAAACAGGTTATTTCCAAGAATCATCATGATCAGAATCGTAAGAAGCAGAGACGGAATCGAGTTGATAACCTCGATGATCCGCATCAGAACCTCATCGACCCAGCCGCCGAAATGTGCCATCAGCGCGCCATATACCGTTCCAATGATGAGTTTGATTGCCGTTGCAACGATCGCGATGATCAGTGATGCCCGCGCGCCGACCCAGACTCTTGAGAAGAGGTCACGTCCCAGGTTGTCGGTTCCAAACCAGTATTTTGACGATACGCCCTGGTTTTTCTCGGCGATATTCATGGATACATAATCATATCCTTTGATATGCGGTCCGATGATGACCATGACAAGCAGAATACCGAGCACAACAAGAGATCCCATTGCGATCGGGTTTTTGCGGAGCCGTCTCCAGGCGTCCTGCCAGTAGGAAATGGTCGGGCGGTCAATCCGGTTCGCATCTTCCTCGGTGTATCCTATTACTTTAAATTTTTCCGGTGTTAATGCTGCCATAATATCCTCCTTATCTGCTCTTTCCTGTCAGACTGATTCTCGGGTCAACGACCACGTACAGCAGGTCCGTGATAAAGAGAACACCGATGTAAAGTGCTGCGATAATAACCGTCTCTCCCATGATAATGGAAAGATCCTGGTTATTGACCGCCGTCACATAATACTGTCCGATTCCCGGGATGGAAAAGATGCTCTCGATGAAGAAGGAGCCTGTGATACACATGGCAACCGACATCGGAAGCTGTGTGATAACCGGGATAAACGAGTTCCGAAGGATATGGCGGCGGATAATCTGTCCGCGGCTTAAGCCCTTCGATTCAGCAGTCAGCACGTAATCCTGATTGATCACATCGAGCATCGAGGTTTTCAGCAGACGCGCATACGTTGCAATATAAGAAAAGCATCCTGTCAGGGTCGGAAGAATCGTGTATTCCCATCCTCCGAACCACAGATCCTTTCCCGCAGGCCAGCCGATCGTCGGCAGAACCTTCAGGTTACCTGCGAAAATTTTCTGAAGCATCAGACCAAAGATCAGGTTCGGAATGGAAATCAAGAGGACCGACAGGGCGATCACCATATAGTCCCAGAAGCTTCCCCTCCTCATTGCCGCAAGAATTCCAAGCAGCAGACCGATCGTGATACCGACCAGCACCTGCTGGATACCAAGGCGGGCGGATACCGGAAGACGGTCATGAATCAGCTTCTGTACCGTCTGTCCCGCATAGACAACAGATTCCCCGAACTCTCCCTTGCAGATTCCCTTCATTGTGATCACATAGCGCTCCATCATCGGCTTGTCGAGGCCGTAGCGCTTATAGAGGTTTTCCTTTACGGTCGGCGAGAGCTTGCTCGCACGCTCCGTCAGCGGATCTCCCGGAACCGCTTCCAGAAGGAAAAACGTGGCCGTTGCAATCAGAAACAGTGTGATCAGCATTTCTGCAAAACGGCGCAGTAAATATTTTGGCATAAAAATCCTCTCCCTGTCCGGTCTTTTCCGACCGGAATTTTTATTATGATAGCGAAAGAAGAGCCTATTGTTTCATAAGCCCTTCTTCCCTCATTTCTTCTGTTTTGCTGCTTTTTTATTTCTGTACAGATGCTCTGTAAAGCTCCTGGCTTGCGCCGAAGGAGGATGTGTAGAAATCTTTTACCCAGTTCTGATAATAGTAATGTTTATCAGAGTAGTACAGCGGTGCAACACCACAATCCTGTGCAACCAGCAGATCTTCCAGCTTCTGGTAAATCTCAAGGCGTTTTGCGTTGTCGTTCTCTCCGGTCAGAGAATCGATCAGGCTGTCGTACTCGCTGTTGCTATAGAGGCCGTAGGAATCATAAACGCCTGTCTTCATGACGTTCAGGAAATCCAGCGGATCGTTGTAATCGCTGAACCATCCGCCTACAAAGATATCGTAGTTCTTGTTATCGCGCTCGTTTGCAAACATCTGGTAATCGCCAACGGTGTTCAGCTCTACCTTTACGCCCAGATTCTGGGAAATGGACTGCTGCAGGTACTCTCTCTCGAGCTGATTCTCGGTAGCAGAACCCTGGGACAGCAGTGTAATGGTGATGTCTTCCGGTTTGTCGGTGATACCAAGCTCATCAAGGCCTTTCTGGAACAGTGCTTTTAACTTGTCTGCATCTCCTGCATACTGCTCATATTCCTCTTTCATGGTCTCCGACGCCTGCTTGCGGTAGGAAGTTCCGTCGAGCGTGATCGCCGGGGAAACGAAGCCGTAAGCTGCGGTGTATCTTCCGTAAACAGCTGATACCATCTCCTCACGGTTGATGGAGTAGGAAATTGCCTTGCGGATGTTTACGTTTTTCATCAGACCGGATTTTCCGCCCTCAGACTGCTCGTAGCACAGAACCATAGTTCCCGGGTACTCGGTGGTCATGGTCTGCATATTGCCTGCTTCTACTTCTTTGTCATATTTTGCAATGTAATCGCCTGCTGCATCGAAAACGTCCAGCTGTCCGTTATCGAACATGGTTGCTGCTGTTGCGTTCTCTGCTACACAGTACCAGTTTACCTGATTCAGTTTTACGTTGTCCTTATCCCAGTACTGGTCATTCTTCACCCATGTCATGGAGTTATCTTCTACCAGGTTTGTCATGGCAAACGGTCCGTTGTAGACACATTTTGTCCAGTCTTTTCCCCACTGGTCTCCGGCTGCCTCTGCGACATCCTGACGGGTCGGGTAAAGCGGAGTTGCTACCAGCTTGGACTGGAAGGTCGGATCCGCTACCTTTAAGGTAACCTCGAAGGTGTAATCGTCAACTGCTTTGATTCCGATCTCATCGGCAGAACCCTGTCCGTTATAATACTCCTCTGCTCCTACTACGTTGAACAGGAAGAAAGAATAGGAATATCCGTATTCCGGATTTAACAGACGTTTCCAGCCGTACTCATAATCTGCTGCGGTAACCGGCTGTCCGTCGGACCATTTTGCATCCTTTCTCAGATGGAAGGTATAAACCAGTCCGTCATCGGATACGTCCATGGATTCTGCACCGGCGTACTCGAAACGGTCTCCGTTCTCATCTGCTACGTCACGCATCAGGCCTTCGTAGCACTCTGCCATCATCCAGCGCCATCCCATATCCTGTACATCGAAGTTGTTTCCAAAGGATACCGCGCGAAGATTGATCTGTCCGTCCACTTCACCTGCAGTCTCCGGTGCTGCAGAATCCGCTGCTCCAGTACTGGTCGATGCCGCTGTAGCATTGTCAGCAGTTGCTACCTGTGTCTCTCCGCTGCTTCCGCATCCGGCCAGAAGACCGGCTGCCATGCATCCTGCCAAAAGCAGAGAAACGACTTTGTTTCTTTTTCTCATTGATGTTCCTCCTTTGTTTTCCGCAGACCCTCCCCGGCTGATCCGGCTATGTCTGCACACGGGCCATTGTTTTTCATATAATTATCCTGAATTTTTTCTCTTATTCGGACAATAGCACGAAATAATACCTTGTTTTTTCACTTTTTTCACGTGATTTTAGCCCAACTTTTATCAGAATATCGAAAAATATCTTTTTTGTCAATCTTTTTTCCTACACATTTTGTATTTTTTAAGTGCGCAGCAATTCGGTATCAAAAGGAAAAGAAGGAGGCTGCCGTCGCACACAGCATTCTCCTTCTTCTTTTTCTTGCTTTTTCTTGCTTTTTCTTTCTTTTTCTTGCTTTTTCTTGCTTCTTCTTTTTCTTTGCTTTTTCTCTTTTATTCCGCTTTTGCATCCATCTGCCGCAGGCTGTGGATCAGCTCCTCACAGATCTCCAGCTCGCTCTTTCCGTCCGTCTCGATGATAATGTCGGCTGCGGCCTCATATTTCTCACGGCGCTTGCTCATCAGATCTGCGATAAACGGAACGGTTTTGTTGTTCTCGATCAGCGGTCTGTCGTGGCTGTCTTTGACACGGTCTAAAATCGTCTCCGGCTTTGCAGTCAGAAGAACAACGCGGCCGTTCTTTTTCATCTCCGCAACGTTGCACTCACGCATCGGAGTTCCGCCGCCGCACGAAATGACAACGTTTGTTCTCGACTGCATTTCAATCAGAAGATTCGTCTCGCAGTCACGGAAATACTGTTCGCCGTAAGTCTCAAAAATATCGGAGATGCTCATACCGGCACGCTCTGCGATGATCTGATCCATCTCGATGATATCCATGGCAAACACGGTTTTGAGATAATCGGAAATGGTGCTCTTTCCGGCTCCCGAGGGGCCGTCAATGGCAACGGAATAGAATTTTTCCATTTCAATACGCTCCTTCCGGCACGGCTTCCCGCACCGATTCATTTCTTAAGATAGCCGGTGGTATTATACCACGGTTTTTTCGGTTTTGCCACAGGAAGTTCCCGCCGCATAGGCCGTAGCCCATGCGATCTGCAAATTAAAGCCCCCAGTATAGGCGTCCACGTCCAGAATCTCCCCGGCAAAATACAGCCCCGGGCATTTTTTGGACGCCATGGTCTTGGGGTCCACCTCCGAGACCTTTACTCCGCCCCGGGTGATGATGGCCTCGCTGACCGGGCGCTTCCCGGCCACAGGGAGCCGGAAGTCCTTGATGGTCTCCAGAATGGTCCGGCGCTGAGGCCGGGTGATCTCATGAACCGGGGTGCCCGTTGGAATGTGGCACCGATCCAGAATCACCGGGATCATCTGGGCAGGCAAAAGCCCCCGGAGGCCCTCATAGATGCTGTCGTTATGGCGCTCCGAAAAATCCCGGAGCATCCGGGCGTCCAGCTTTTTTTCGTCCAGTGCGGGCTTGAGATCCAGCGCCACGGTGTAAGGCCCCTTCTTTCCGTCCATGTGGGCGCTGGCGCTGAGTATGGTGGGGCCTGAGAGGCCGTAGGACATGAACATGGCCTCTCCAAAGTCCTCATACAGGGGCTTTTTCCCCTTGCCCCACAGGCGCATGCCGACATTCCGGAGGGAAAGCCCCGCCATTTTCCGGCACTCGCCGCCGGAGATCTCCAAGGGCACCAGAGACCCCTCGCCGGGGACGATGGTATGCCCCGCCGCCTCCGCCATCCGGTAGCCGTCACCGGTGGAGCCGGTCTGGGGATAGCTGAGGCCCCCGGTGGCAAGGATCACCCGATCCGCCGTATATTCCCCCCGGGCGGTCTTTACCCCGGCCACAGCCCCGTCCCGGATCAGCAGGGATTCGGCCCCCTCATTCCGGCAGTGCACACCGGCCTTCCGCATATAAGCCTTCAGGGCCGCCACCACGTCCCCGGCACGGTCGGACACCGGGAATACCCGGTTTCCCCGTTCGGTCTTCAGGGGCACGCCCATGGCCTCAAAGGCCGATTCCGCCCGCTGGGGCGGAAAGGCGTCCATAACGGAGTACAGGAATCTGGGGTTCCGGGGCACGTTCTCCAATACCGTCCCCGCCGTGCAGTGATTGGTCACATTGCAGCGGCCCTTGCCGGTGATGGAGAGCTTCCAGCCGAAGCGCTCCGTCTTTTCCAGCAGCAGCACCCGAGAGCCCGCAAAAGCGGCGGTAGCCGCTGAAAACATCCCAGCAGCCCCGCCGCCTATGACGATCACATCATACGCCGCCAACGTCGTCCACCTTTTCATAGACCCCGTACTCGTCCCAGATCTCCTCCAGATTGGAGAAGGTCTTGGAGATGGCCTCCTCCTTCCGGTAGCTGCACGCCACGATCAGGGCGTTGACCACGCTGAGGGGCGCCACCAGCGAGTCCACCAGCGACACCATATCGCTCATGGCGATGAGGGTATGGGTGGCCTCCCGGGCAATGGGGGCCGACATGGAGTCGGTGAGGGCGATCACCGTAGCCCCCCGGTCATAGGCAAACTTCATGGCCTTGACGGTACGGCTGGAGTACCGGGGGAAGCTGATGCCGATGACCACGTCATCCTCCCCGATGCGGATCATCTGCTCAAACATCTCGGCATTGGAGGAGGTGTGGATGTGCTTTACGTTGTCAAACATCAGGTTGAAGTAGAAGCTCAGGAACGTGGCAATGGCCGCAGAGCTTCTCACGCCCAGAATATAGATGGTCTTGGCCTTCAAAATGGCGTCCACCGCCCCCTGAAAGGCGGTCTTGTCCACCTCTTCCAGCGTGGTGCGGATCTTTTCAATGTCGGACTGGAGCACCATGGAGAGGATCTCCTGATTGCCGAACCGGTCATTGGCCACCTCAATGCGCTGCACCGAGGTGAGCTTGTTGCGGATCATCTCCTGCAGCGCCTTCTGCATGGAGGGATAGCCGTCATAGCCCAGCTCCACCGCAAAGCGAACCACCGTGGATTCGCTGACGTTTACGGTCTTGCCCAGCTTGCTGGCGGTCATGAAGGCCGCCTTGTCGTAGGAATTCATAATATAGTTTGCGATCAGCTTCTGGCCCTTGGAAAAATGGGACATGCCGTTTTGGATCAGGGTCAAAATATCGTTGGTCATGGTTTCCGCCTCCAATAAGGCAGCCCCGCTCTGCGCTGCCGTTCTTCCCGGTTATCGTACTACATGGGGCGGAATTTTGCAAGTTCTTTTTTGCAAGATTTCAAGATTTTAATGCATTTTCATCTTTTGCAGGGATAAAATCTCATTTTCGCTCAAATAGCGCCACTGGCCCCGGGGCAGGTCTCCCAGCTGGAGCGGCCCCTCGGCCACCCGCCGGAGCCGGGTGACGGTCATCTGGCAGGCGGCGGCCATCTTGCGGATCTGCCGGTTGCGCCCCTCATGGATGGTCACCTGCAGCAGCGCCGTGTCCCCCTGCTGCCACAGCACCTCCACCCCCGCCGGGCGGATGCGGTAGCCGTCAATGTCCATGGGCCGGGCCATGCTCTGGCCCCGGTCCTTTCGGTAGTTTTTCACCCAAACGTGGTAGATTTTGTCGATTTCGTGGCCCGGATGCAGCAATATATTGGTCAGCGCCCCGTCATTGGTCATAAGAAGCAGCCCCTCGGAGTCCATGTCCAGCCGCCCCACCGGGTAGACCCGGGTGCCGCAGTCCACCAGCTCCGAGACACTTTTCCGGCCCTTTTCGTCCTGCATGGTGGTCACATAGCCCCGGGGCTTATGTAGCAGGATGTAGACGGGCTTTTCGGGCTTTCCGATGGGAACGCCGTCCAGCTCAATGCGGTCTTTTTCCGGGTCAGCCGCCGTTCCAAGGGCGATGACCACGCCGTTTACCGTCACCCGTCCCTGACGGATGTACTCCTCCGCCTTGCGGCGTGATGCAACTCCCGAGGCGGCTAAAATCTTTTGCACACGTTCCTGCATGGTTTCCCTCCCTGTTTTGATCAGCCGGGGCGGCCCCGGCTCCGGCTGTTCCCGGCGCCGGTTCTGCCGCCCCTATGGGCCTCTCCCTTATGGGCAAAAGCCCGCTGTCTCCGCCATTTTGACCCCGTCCACATAGACCTCCCCGGTGCCAAGAGGCTCCCCATGCTCCAATGGCCCGTACCGGAACATGGGCAGGTACATGCGTATCTCCGGGGACTCGTCCTCCCGGAGATACAGGGTCACGGCCTCCCCTGCCAGCACCTCTTCCCGGTGCCAGCCCCCCTGCTCCATCACCGTTAAAAGCCCCAGCACCTGCCCCGGGGCAACCACCTGCCGCTGCTGATACAGCCCGAAGCCGTAGTCCAGCATGGCCCTGTGATCCCGCCAGTCCTCCGGGTCGGAGATGGTCACGGAGATCAGGGTGCGGCCATTTTGCTCCGCCGCCCCCACCAGAATGCGCCCGGCCCGCTTGGTAAAGCCGGTTTTTACCCCAATGGCCCCGGGGTACTGCCAGAGGAGCTTGTTGTGGTTCACCAGCTGCCGGTTCCCCGCCGTATAGCTTCGGGCGGAGACGATCTCCCGGAACCCCGGGGTATCCAGGGCCGCCATGGCGATTTTCCCCAGCTCCCGGGCAGTGGAGTAGTTTTCTTCGCTGTCAAGGCCGTTGGGGTTGGCAAAGTGGGTATCTCTGAGGCCCAGTGCCCGGGCCTTTTCGTTCATTCTCGCCGCAAACGCCTCAATGCTCCCGAAAGTGTGCAGGGCCAGCGCCGCCGCCGCATCATTCCCCGAGGAGAGCATCATGCCGTAGAGCAGCGCCCGGACCGTCACCGTCTCCCCGGCCTTCAGATACATGGAGGAGCCTTCGATGCCTGCGGCCTCCCGGGGAATCTCCACGGTCTCGTCCAGATACAGGTTATCCTGCTCCAATACCACCATGGCCGTCATGATCTTGGTGGTGGAGGCGATCAGCGCCCGCTGATCCGCCGCCTTTTCATAGAGCACCGCCCCGGTGTCTGCGTCCATTAAAATGGCGCTGTGCGCCGAAACCTCCAGCGCTCCCGCCGGGATCATGCAGCACAGCGCCAGAAATAGCGTTCCGATTCCGCAAATTGCATACTGCTTCAAGTTCTATCACCCGGAGACAGTATGGCCCCATGGGCGGATTTTATTCCTCCGCCGCCGGGGCGTCATTGCCCTTTTTCTTGTCGATGAGGTCGCCCACCTTGTCCATGACCCCGGGCACCAGATCAATGATCCGCTCCGCCGCCGTGGCCGCAGGCTGATCCACGGATACCACTCTCACGCTCTCCCCCTGAATCACCAGAAGGCTGATGGGGGTAATGGAAACGCCCATGCCTGCCCCGCCCCCGAAGGCGTTGTCCTTCTCGGGCTTCTGATTCTTCTGGGCAAAATCCGAGCCGCCGGAGGCGTAGCCCAGAGAGATCCGGCAGATGGGGAGCACCGTTGCGCCTCCCGCCTCAATGGGCCGTCCGATTACCGTATTTGCGTCCATCATGGAACGGATCTTGTCCATGGTTACGCCCATAAGCTCGCTGATTGGATGTGCCATAATTATGCCGCCTTTCTGTTGCAGGCGTTCCCGGCTTCCGGGAGCCGCCGTAATCGTCTTGATGGATGGAACGAATGGGTTTGTCTATGCTTCCGGGCGGCTTTCCGCCCGTTTTTCTCTCCGGTAGATGCCCAGGGCACGGATGCCGTAGACCAGCGCCAGATGGACAAGCTCCCCCAGCAGAATATGCAGGGTGGCGCTGGCAAGGATCCGATCCTCATGGGCATTTTCGTCCAGATACACCTGAATGTCCCGGTCCTTTATGATAAAGTGCCGCTCCAAAAAGGGCAAAAGCGCCCCCACGGCGCTCCACCCCGCCCCATAGCGCAGGGCTGCCGCCGCCGGATCCCGATCCCGGGTACCTACAAAAAGGGTCAGCCGCAGATCCGTCACTGTAAGATGCCGCAGGAGCCTCCCCAGCGCCTCGGTTCCAAGACGCAAAAGCTGCCGAAACAGCGGGAGCTTTCCCCCCAGCCTTTCCCGGAGGGAGCTTTCTTCCTGCGCCTCGGGCTTTTCGGCTGCCTTCTCCGCCTGCTTTTTCTTCTTTTTCTGCTTCCGGGGCTTTTGGGGGGGCTTGGGATACAGCTGCAAGCGCTTGGGGCCAATGGCAAGGCAGACGCTGCCGCCCCCTTCGTCATATCGGAGCCGCAGCCGCAGGGGCAGCAGCCACAATATTGCCAGCAGTCCCAGAATCCCCAGAAGAATATAGAGTCCGATCATTTCTCCGGCTCCGCCGCTTCCGCCGGAGCCCCTGCGGCCTCCATGGCCTGCTGATCCTCCAGAGAAAGCTGCATCTCCACCTGCTGGGCCTGTGCCTTGGGCAGATCCACCTCCGGCAGATCATCCAGGGAGGAAATGCCGAAGGTTCGCAGGAAGTCCGGGGTGGTGCCATAGAGAATGGGCCGCCCGGGCACGCTGAGCCGCCCCTGCTCCTCAATGAGCTTTTTATTCAGCAGGGCCGAAATGGTATAGCTGCTGTCCACGCCTCGAATCTGCTCCACAAAGGCTTTGGTGGTGGGCTGATAGTAGGCGATCACCGTCAGGGTCTCCAACGCCGAGGCACTGAGCTTGGGGGGCTTTCTGGTTTCCAGCGCCCGGGTGATTACATCGCTCATGTCCTGGGCCGACACCATCTGATAGGCGTCCTCCAGCTGGATGATCCGCATGCCCCGGCGCTGGAAGCTGTAGGCGTCCATGAGGGTTTTCAGGGCCGCCTCCACCTGATCGAGGCCCACGCCAATGGCCTGAGCCATGCGCTGGGCCCCCACCGGGTCTCCGGCGGCAAACAAAATGGCCTCAATGGCTCTTCCGATCTCTTCCGTCTCCATCATTCCCGCACCTCACTCTCGTCCGGCATCTGTAAATAGGATATCTGAATTTCGCTGTCTTCATCCTCCCGGACGGAAATACTGTGGATCTTGCACAGCTCCAATACCGAAAGGAAGGTGGCCACCACCTCTGACCGGGATTTGTTGCCCCGGAAGAGATTTTTCAGCCTTGTGATCCCGGAGCTGATGAGCCGCTTTAAGATCTCGGCGGACTTCCGCTCCACGGGATAGGGCTCCTTGCCCACGATGCCGTTAAAGGCCGTCACCGGGGCAGGCAGCTTTACCCGGCTGCGCTCCTGCAGATCAAACAGGGCCCGGCGGAGATCGTCCTTGTCATGCTGATACCGGTAGGTCTGATCCTTTCTCAGAGGCTCCGGGTTCTTTACAAAGGTGTTCCGGCCAATGTCGTTGCGCTTTTCCAGCCACGCCGCCATACATTCAATATTTAGGAAAAGTACTGCCTGGTGCGATTTTTTCCATGCTGGTGGTCTACTGCCTGCGACATGTTTCCTTACTGCAGGGCAGTCATGGATTACCGGAGCTGATCGCAATTCTTCTGACAGTTGGACTTCACCTGTGGAAAAGACAAATGTTGTTGTCTATTGCAGGCGGTACGGTTTGCTATATGCTTCTTATCCAGTTTATCTTTTAAGAAAAACGCGCATATGAAATGCCCCATTTATTTCAGAAATAACCAAGGCCGGAGATCCACAGCGGATTTCCGGCCTTACTTTTTGTTTCTTTTATCGTTTATTTCAGTTTACCATATTCTTCATCAGAAACAGGCTCGCACCACTCATTAGAGCCCTCAACACCAGGTACTTCAACAGCCAGATGGCTGAACCAGCTGTCCGGTGCTGCGCCATGCCAGTGCTTTACTTCTGCA
>ERZ773103.2222-NODE-2222-length-18485-cov-3.235865_pt1 | contig 18485 bp, 16 predicted proteins | sample MGYA00511118_ERZ773103 | MGnify/ENA primary metagenome ERZ773103 (study PRJEB29015, sample SAMEA2737821) | human gut metagenome | biome: human gut; feature: human-associated habitat; material: faeces | place: China | collected 2012 ... | reverse complement strand
CAACGAAACCTGGCTCCACGCGCAGAAAATGCCCGGCTCGCATGTTCTGATTCATACCGAGGACGAAGTGCCGGAAAGAACGCTCATGCAGGCGGCAATGCTTGCGGCGTACTATTCCAAAGGATGCCGCAGCGCACAGGTTCCCATCGACATCACGCTCCGCCGGTATATAAAAAAGCCCGGCGGTACACCCGCGGGCTTTGTGACCTATACGCATCAGCGCACGCTTTACATCACGCCGAGCGAAGCCGAGATCAAAAAGATTCAGTTGGTGAGCGAGTGACGCTCACTCACCCTGCGCCTTGATGCAGCGTTTGAGCCAGTTTCCGCGCAGGTAATACACGACGAACATGGCGGAGGTCACGATCCATGTGATCGGATAGCTCAGCAGCAGCACTGTTGATAGTCTTTGATTTCATGCACTTTACATTGTCAAGAATCGGAACCATTGATGTGATAGTGGGATTTTTTATCCTGCTTACCTTTTATCTGATGTATCTGGTGCTGGATGACCTGAAAATGGGATGCAGCTGGAAAACGGTGTGTCTGATGATTTTAAATGGCATGGCAGCTGGAGCGGCGATGGCATCGAAGTGGACAGGGGTATATGCCTGCGCGGGGATTGCAGTCCTCTTTTTTACATTTTTGTTCCAGGAATATGGGACAGCTGCGGCACGGACCAGAAAGGGAATGTCTGGACAGGCGGCGATAAGTTACCTGGCGGGGCTGTCTGTCATCTGTATCGCTGCATACATTTTGATTCCGGCAGTGATTTACGTTGCATCCTATCTTTCTTATGGAAATGGTATGGGAAATGGAAATGTTTTCCAGACTATGTGGGAAAATCAACAGCTTATGCTTCATTATCATGAGAAAACGGTGTTTGAACATCCATATGCCTCTGAATGGTATGAGTGGGCCTGGATTAAACGACCGCTTCTGGATGCATACACGTCGCTTAAGTCTGGTAAAATCAGTGTGGTTTCAACTTTTGGAAACCCGGTAATCTGGTGGTCGGCAATTCCGGCGCTATTTTATACTATATACCTGTGGCAGATTCGACAGGATAAAATAGCGGGATATCTGTGCATTTCCTATGCTTCTATGCTGTTTCCGTGGTTATTTATCCACAGAACCGTGTTTATCTATCAGTATTTTGCGTGCAGTATGATACAGATTTTAATGCTGGGAAATTGTCTGCATTTTTTCTGGGAAAGAGATCCGAAACGAACCAGGAAAGCAGCGCTGCTGTATCTTGCAGCAGTGATCGGCGCGTTCCTTCTTTTCTATCCGGTGCTGTCTGGATATCCGGTAAAACAGGAATTTGCCGAGCAGTGGCTGGAATGGCTGGAAGGTTGGGTGTTGTCATGAAAGAAAAAAAGAGAGACTGGGCGATCAGCGCTGGCTTTCTGGGGGTGCTTTTGACGGCTTATGTGATAAATTATAGATTTGGTTTTCTGGAAATTCTTGATTTTCATATCGAGAAAGTAAAGAAAGCATACCCAGCTTATTTTGGCACCTATGACCGGATGGGTGAATTGACTGCATGGTTGAATAAAATCGAAAATCTGTTGTGTATCGGACGGAATGGACAGCATCGCTACAATAACATGGATCATTCGATGATGACAGCATTTTGTGCAGTGGATCTCCTTCTGGCGGGAAGTGCGGATAAGGAGCATATCTGGAGTGTGAATACAGAAAAAGCGTATCATGAGAAAAAATAAACTGCCTAAAAACCACAACTTTCAGTTCGGAAAAGCCCTGCCTGTGAGCCGCATCATCTTTACAGATTTTTTTCTATTTGTTATAGTAAAAATGGAGAGGCACCTGCGGGAGGAATGCAGATGTCAGAGAAACATAGAAATGCACAAAAATCAATGCCGCAAAGCAGAAAGCTGTTTAAATATCAAAAACGGAAGATTCGCCGCTATCTGAAACGCGTCCGCTGGCGGAGGAAGCGGAGGCAGAGGTATTTTCTGTATGGACTTGCACTGGCTGTATCCATGTACCTGGCGAGTATATGGAAGATGCGGGAACGGATCTGGTCGATCCGAGAGATGGATGTGATCGAGTATGAACTGCCGGAGGGGGAAAGAGCAGAGAATGGGGCGGAGGAAGCGCCTGCAGACTGGCAGGAGAAGAGAACAGTTGAACGGGAAAATGCCGGGGAAACATACGGAGCGACAGAAAAAACGGGAACTTCCACGAAAATCCGTCTGCATCTGAAGACCGGAGAGCTGGAAATCCTGCACGAACGGGTGGAATCAGAAGGAGAGTGACTGTTTGCGGCAGGAAAAACGTTTGGCCGGGCATGAATGATGAATGGAAGAGCAGGAACGGTTACTGTGGCAAATTCCGTTATTGGGAATGTATGCGTGAACAGTAACCAAGAACGAAAGAGCTGCAGCCGGAACAGCGAAAAGTGACTGCTTCCAACGTAAAATGTTGCAACTCCAAAGGTTGTATGATATAATTCAAAAGATTATACAGATAACCGGACAATGCACGGCAGATGGAGGGTGTGCAATGGAAGAGACACCGAGATTCCGAACCGCAGTGGGCGGATTCCATAAAACAGATGTATCAGAATATATTGCGAAGACGGCGGCGGCCCATCGGGCGCAGCTTCAGGAAAAGGATCAGGAGATCCAAAAGCTGAAGAAGGAACTGGAGCGGCTGGAGGAGGCTGCACGGCAGCCTGCGAATGCGCCGGGTACTGCGACGGCGCATGCACCGGAAGAAACTGCGGCGGAAACACCAGCGGGTACACCGGAGGAAAACTTGGAAGCGGAGCCCATTAACCGGCTGGAGCTGGAGGCTTATCGCCGGGCCGAGGCGGCGGAACGGCTGGCATCTCAGCGGGCAAAAAAACTCTATGAGGCACTGGGACAGGTGTGCCAGGATGCACAGACGCAGCTGAACGCCGCTGACAGTGCAGCACGGAAGACCATTGATGCCATGGAGGCACAGATCAAGACGCTGGAGGAGACCTATGCGGCATTGACGGAAGCGCTGAGCGGTGCGCGGCAGCAGCTTCTCAGCATGGATGCCATGATCCCAGATCCCGCAGAAGCGTTGGAGGAAAAGTAAATGGGAATTCTACATATCCATACCTCAGAATTGGAAACGGCGATCCCGGAGCTGAAGGCCGGAGATCGGATCCTGCTTTCCGGTACGGTGTATACCTCTCGGGATGCGGCGCATAAACGGATCTTCTCCCTGCTGGATGCAGGGGAGCCGCTGCCCTATCCCCTGAAGGGCTCCGTAATTTATTATGCCGGGCCGACCCCTGCCCAGAAGGGAATGGCGGTAGGCTCCTGCGGGCCAACCACGTCCTCACGAATGGACCCCTATGCGCCCCGTCTTCTCGACCTCGGATTGACTGCCATGATTGGCAAGGGGGAGCGGAGTCAGGCGGTGGTGGACGCCATTGTGAGAAATCAGAGCGCCTATTTCTGCGCCGTGGGCGGCGCCGGTGCCCTGATTGCCTGCTGTATCAAGGAGGCAAAGGAGATTGCATTCCATGATCTGGGATGCGAATCCATTAAGCGATTTACCATTGAGGAGCTTCCGGTATTTACGGCCATTGACTGTCAGGGACGCAGCATTTTTGTGGAAGGCCGGAAGGAATTCCAGATGGACTGAATAACATAGAGAGAAGAGGAGCGTCATACCAATGAATTTCTGCATTTCCACAGACAGCGGGGCAGATCTGCCCCTTTCCTATTGTCAGCAGCACGCTATTACGGTACTGCCGCTGGGCTTTACCATGGAGGGGCGGACCTATCATGGCTCAGAGGCCATGGACAACAAGACTTTTTATGAAAAGCTGCGGGCTGGGGCACTGCCCACTACTTCTGCGGCGAATCCCGAGGACACGGCGGCGCTGTTCCGCAGGTTTATGGAAAAGGGGCAGGATCTTCTGCACATTGCCTTTTCCTCCGGACTTTCCAGCACCAGCGATGCGGCGCAAATTGCCGCACAAACGGTAATGGAGGAGTATCCCCAGAGAAAAATTCTGGTGGTGGATTCCCTTTGCGCCTCTATGGGGCAGGGGTTCCTTGTGCATCAGGCCATGAAGCTACGGGATGCCGGAGCAACGCTGGAGGATGCTGCCAAAAAGATCACGGATATGCGCCTGAATGTGGTGCATAATTTTACGGTGGACGATCTTGGGCATCTCCATCGGGGCGGACGAGTCAGCAAGGCGACTGCTGTGGTGGGGTCTCTGATGGGCATCAAGCCCATTCTCCATGTGGACGATGAGGGGCACCTGACTGCCGTTGGGAAGGTCAGAGGACGCAAGGCGTCGATTCAGGCCTTGGCTGACCGGATGGAGAAGCAAATGGAAGGCTTTGAAAACCCGGAGGTCTTTATTTCCCATGGGGACTGCCCGGAGGATGCGGCCACACTGGCAGAGATGGTACGAACCAGATTTGGTATCGAGAACATTATGGTGGACTATATCGGGCCGGTGATCGGTACCCATTCCGGCCCGGGCACACTGGCTCTGTTTTTCTTTGGCAATCCGCGATAACCGGATGAAATATGCCGACAGGAAGGAGGGGGAGCGTTGAAGTTTTATCAGACCGCCCGGTATTATGCCAAGCAGTTTGGGAGCTACCATATCTCCACCTATGCGGCCAGTGCATCATTCTTTATTATTACAGCCATTTTTCCCTGTCTGATGCTGATCCTGTCGATCATCAGCTATACCTCCTTTGACACGCAGGAGTTTCTGGACATGGTGGCATCACTGCTGCCCGGAAGCTTTCAGGGGCTGTTTTATACGGTGTCGGAGGATATCCTCACCACCTCTGTAACGGCACTGTCTGTGTCATTGATCGTGACCCTGTGGACGGCGGCGAAAAGCATGCTGGGGCTTATGGACGGCCTCAACGCCATTGCAGATGTGAATGATACACGGAACTTCATCTTTAAGCGCATTATCTGCATCGGCTATATGCTGATCCTCATTGCGGGCCTGCTCTTCAATCTGGCGCTGCGGGTCTTTGGTCAGCATATCTTATCCCTGCTTCAGTATAACCTGCCGAGATTGGCCAGAGTGTTTTCCTCCCTGATGGATCTGCGGGGGCTGACCCTGTATTTGATCATGGCACTGGTTTTCGTGCTGATTTACACGTTCTTTCCCAATAAAAAAATGCGATTTTATATGCAGATCCCCGGGGCGATGTTTACCTCGCTGGCGTGGCTGGTTTTTTCAGAGCTGTTTTCCATCTATGTGAATAGCTTCTCCACCTTCTCTACGCTCTATGGATCTCTGGGCGTTATCATTCTGGTGATGCTCTGGCTGTACTTCTGCATGTCCATTGTGTTCATCGGAGCGGTGATCAACCGACTGTATCCCAGCATTTTCTGGCGGATGTTTGTGGTAATGAAGCACCGAAAGACACAGAAAAAGGCTGAAAAACAGAATAAGCAGTAATCAAGGCAGCACCGCACAAATTTGCGGTGCAAAATTCCACGCTGAATGATACGGTATTACCAAAAATCCCGAAGCCATGAAACGGCTTCGGGATTTTTGTCAGCTCTGTTCGTCTACATAGTTGTTGGAATAATCCTGTACGGGAGTGATCGGGGCAAGCTCGGTGCCCAAAACCTGATTGAATACCATTCGCATGGTATTGATGCCGGTTTCGCCTTCAATGTCAAAGGTCTGGCCCTTATAGTATACGCAGTTCAGGACGTTTTGCATATACTGGTTTTCCTCGTGGGGATCATAGCTGGACCACTCACCCATCTGCATCATATGGATGGCATATCGGTTGCCGTGGTCGGATTGCAGGAAAATCAGCGCATCCGGGTCGTGCTCCTGAATCGTGTCTACCAGATTCAGAATATATTTGTTGATGAATTCTACCTGACCGAGATACAGGCTGTGATCCCGCCAGTTCCAGCCGGTGGAGAAGGGGAGATTTTCCCCATTGGGGCCTACCATGGTAGGCGAGTGGGGGCACTGTATGTAGCCAACGGTCAGAGTCGGACTGCGCTCCAGCGCCGGCTCCCAGCTGGACAGCTCCGCTTCCAGCGCATTATCCAGAGAGGCACGGTAGTTATCGCCGTAATCCGAGACGAAAAACTGATCCAGCAGTGCGCGAAGTGCATGGGATTTATAATAGATGCTGTTGCGCATGAGATATTCCGAAATGGTGCGGCGGGTCTGATTGCTGGTGAGCACATGGCAGCCGCCGGAGCCTAAGTAGTCCACATGGTTGATGAGGTCGATTTGGTACCCATTGTTGGAGAACATCTGATAGAGCTGGTTATTTCTGCGGTATTCCGCCTTTTTATGGCCGGACTCTTCCACCTTTACCACATAATCCATATTGAGCAGATTGGGGACAATGGTATCCGTGGCAACGGCCTCGGTATTATGGCTGTGCAGGGAGACGGAAAAGCCCCGGTCCTCCAGCTGCCCCAGAAATGCGCTGTTGTCAAAATCGTAATAGTGCAGAAGATTGTCATAGCCGCCATATTCATCAAAGAGAAAATAGTAGACATTGGGGCGGTTATCTCCGAACTTCATGGAAGATGGCTTCTGCCCTGAGGCGGTACCGGTAGAGGCTTCGCCATCAGGGTCACCACGCTGAAGCTCCTGCTTTACCTCGTGGCTGCTGAGAATGGCCGGGACGGCCTGAATTACATTCATCAGGATCATGGAGGAAAATGCGATCAGCACCAGCAGGCAGCCGGCGCGCAGATCCGGCTTTTTCCGCAGAAGCAGAATGAACAGCGCCAGAAGCAGCAACAGGAGAATGGCCAGCAGGTAACGGTCACGAAGAAACGGAATAAGCCGCTTTAAGTGGACGGCCAGCAGGCAGAAATTGATGACCACCAGCATGGCAAGGTCTGTCCAGAAGGCACTCCGGGACACATTTCGCTGGAATATGCTGCTGAGGCCAAAGAACAGCAGCGCATTGAGAGAAAAGACCACCAGAAACGGAAGCATGGAGTCTGCCGGAACCTCAGAGGCGTTTCTGGCATAGAGAAACACACAGGGAAAGGCACAGACTGCCAGCATGGACAGCAGGGGAATTAAATCATAGTGGACAAAGTGGCGAAGGAAACGCTTCATATGTTAGAAAGCTCCTTTACAGATATTCGATGAAAATTATACCATAGGATGTCGGAAAAAACCATCCTGCTTTTGAATGAAAGAGAATAAGGGAAAAGCGGCACCGGCTCATTCTCCGGTGCCGCTTTGGCGATAGGAATTTATTTCTTTGCCTTGAAGCCGTCCTTCAGGCTGACGGAGCGGTTGAAAACCAGATGCTCCGGGGTGGAGTCCTTGTCGGCGCAGAAGTAGCCCAGACGCATAAACTGGAAGTGGTCACCGGGCTTTGCGGAGGAAAGCGAGGTCTCGACTTTCGCCCCCTCCACCACGGTGAGAGAGTTGGGGTTCAGGCAGTCCAGAAAGTTCTTGCCCGGAGCGTCGGGATCGGGATCGGAGAACAGGTTGTCATAGAGCCGAACCTCGGCGTCCACGGCAGTGGCTGCGTCCACCCAATGGATGGTAGCGCCTTTGACCTTGCGGCCATCGGCGGGATCGCCTCCACGGCTGTCGGGATCGTAGGTGCAGAGGATCTCGGTGATATTACCGTTTTCGTCCTTCTTGCAGCCGGTGCAGCGAATCAGGTAAGCGCCCTTCAGCCGGCACTCGGGGCCGTCGGGGTACAGACGCTTATACTTGGGCACCGGCGTCTCAAGGAAGTCATCGGCTTCCACATAGAGCTTCCCGGAGAAGGCAACGTTCCGGGTACCGTCCTCGGGATGGCCCGGATTATTCTCGATCTCGAAGAGTTCGGTGTTGCCCTCGGGATAGTTGGTAATGGTCAGCGGAATGGGATGGGTGACGGCCATGACCCGCTGTGCGGTCTCATTGAGATCTTCCCGGAGGCAGTGCTCCAGAAAGCCGTATTCCACCACAGAGGGGACCTTGGACACGCCGATGCGATCCGTAAAATTCCGAATGGATTTTGGGGTATAGCCCCGGCGGCGGAGACCGCAGAGGGTGGGCATTCTGGGGTCATCCCAGCCGGAGACCCGATGCTCTTCCACCAGCTGGCGGAGCTTCCGCTTGGACATGACCGTGTAGTTGATGTTCAGGCGGGCAAACTCAATCTGACGGGGATGATTGGGAACATTGACGTGCTCCACCACCCAGTTGTACAGGGGCCGGTGATCCTCATATTCCAGAGAGCACAGAGAATGGGTGATCCCCTCCAGTGCGTCCTGAATGGGATGTGCAAAGTCATACATCGGATAGATGCACCATTTGTTGCCCTGACGATGATGCTCTACATAGCGGATTCGGTACAGCACGGGGTCCCGCATGTTGAAGTTGCCGGAGGCCAGATCGATCTTGGCACGAAGGGTATATTTTCCCTCCGGGAACTCTCCGGCACGCATGCGCCGGAACAAATCCAGATTCTCTTCCACCGAGCGGTCACGGTAGGGGGAGACCGCAGGGTGATGCAGATCACCGCGATATTCCTTAAACTGCTCCGGCGTCAGCTCGCAGACATAAGCCAGCCCCTGACGGATCAGATCCTCGGCAAACTGGTAGGTCTGCTCAAAGTAGTCAGAGCCATAGAAGAACCGGTCATCCCAGTCAAAGCCCAGCCAGTGAATATCTTCTTTGATGGCGTCTACATATTCCGTATCCTCTTTTGCGGGGTTGGTATCGTCCATGCGGAGGTTGCAGATGCCGCCGAAGCGCAGGGCGCTTCCAAAGTCAATGCACAGGGCCTTGCAGTGGCCAATGTGCAGGTAGCCGTTGGGTTCAGGAGGAAAACGAGTGTGGACGGTCTGGCCCTCAAACTGTCCTCCTGTGGCAATGTCTTCTTTAATGTAATTCAGAATGAAATTTGAGGATTCTTCCAGAATTTCTTCCGCCATGTCTATCTTCCTTTCCAAGTGGTTTATGATCCGAAGAAGGCTGCACAGAGCGGCCATTCCACAGTACCGATGTATTATACCCGCTTTTTCCGGCTTTTGCAATTGCTTTTCACAGGAATATGGGCGGATTTTATCCCATCTGCCGGACATTCTGCATGGAATATGGGTAATTTTTGCGTCGTCAAAGTAAATTTACAAATTTCCTCTTTCTTTCTGGAGAGAATTAGGGTAGAATAGGGGACGGATATTGGATGAATGGGCGCAGTGCGCCCACAGTAACATAAAAGGAGAATGAATATGAGCGAACCGCAGTATAAACGTGTGCTGCTCAAGATCAGCGGCGAAGCACTGGCCGGGGACGCCCGGCGTGGGCTGGACTTTGATGTGATCGGAAAGGTCTGCGATGTGGTCAAGCAGTGCGTGGAAAAAGGAATTCAGGTCGCCATTGTTGTGGGCGGCGGAAACTTCTGGCGCGGCATGAAGGATGGCGGAGACCGGATGCAGCGTGTGCGGGCGGACCATATGGGAATGCTGGCCACCACCATCAATGCACTGGCTGTGGCAGACTGCCTTGAACAGCGGGACGTTGAGGTTCGCGTGCAGACCGCCATTGAGATGCGTGCCATTGCGGAGCCCTATATCCGCCAGAAGGCCTGCCGCCATCTGGAAAAGGGCCGTGTGGTGATCTTTGGCTGCGGTACCGGCAACCCCTATTTCTCCACCGACACCGGCGCTGCCCTTCGGGCTGCGGAGATCGATGCAGACGTGATTCTGCTGGCCAAGAACATCGACGGTGTATACGACAGCGATCCCGCCGTGAACCCCGATGCTAAGAAATACGATGATATCTGCTATACCGAGGTGCTGGCCCGTCAGCTTCAGGTCATGGATTCCACGGCCACCAGCCTGTGTATGGATAACAATATTCCGGTCTTTGTATTTGCACTGAAGGAGCCGGAGAACATTCTCAAAGCCGCCATGGGTGAAAATATCGGCACCTATGTCCATGGCTGATTCATAGAAGGAGGAAGCAAACATGAAAGTTGATATGACGCCCTACAGCAAGAAGATGGATAAGACTCTGGAGGTACTGGCCGGGGATTTTGCCGCAGTACGTGCAGGCCGGGCCAGCGCATCCCTGCTGGATCGCATTTCCGTTGAGTATTATGGTCAGGAGACCCCGATCAATCAGGTGGGCTCTATTACTTCCCCCGATCCCCGTACGCTGGTGATCGAGCCCTGGGATAAGAGCCTGCTGAAGCTCATCGAAAAGGCCATTCAGGTCAGCGATCTGGGCATCAACCCCCAGAACGATGGCCGTATTATCCGGCTGGTATTCCCCCAGCTCACCGAGGAGCGCCGTAAGGAACTCACCAAGCAGGTGAAGAAGTATGGCGAGGACAGCAAGGTTGCCATCCGGAATGTACGCCGTGAGGCCATGGATTCCATCAAGGCCATGAAGAAGAAGAGTGAGATCACCGAGGACGAGCAGAAAACTGCCGAGAAGGATCTCCAGAAGGTCACCGATGATTACATCAAGAAGGTCGATGACATGGCCGCCAAGAAAGAAAAGGAACTGATGGAGCTGTAAGCAGCGCCGAAATCAGGACGATACGAAATGGATGAAATAGGGGAAGGGGAGACCCTTTCCCTATTCGCCCAGAAAGGAAGCCTATGGCGATTTTCAAAAAAGATAAGGAGCCGGAGCTGCTGCCCATGCCCCAGCATGTTGCCATTATTATGGACGGCAATGGCCGATGGGCCACCAGCAGACACCTGCCCCGGACGGCGGGCCATGCGGCGGGAGCCGAGGCCTTCCGCAAAATCGCACTCTACTGCCGGGAGATCGGTGTGAAATATCTGACGGTCTATGCCTTCTCCACAGAGAACTGGAAGCGCCCGCAGGAAGAGGTCGGAAAAATCATGTCTCTGATGAAGGATTATCTGCTGGAGTCCATCCGGGATATGCAGAAGAACCATGTGCGGATCTGCTTCTTTGGAGATTTGGGAGCCCTGAGCCCTGAGCTTCAGCAGTTGGCGGCGGAGGCCAGTCAGGAGTCGATGGAGTTCCATGACTCTCAGGTGAATATGTGCATCAACTACGGCAGCCGGGATGAGATCCTCCGGGCGGCACGCCGCTGGGCGAAGGATTGCGCCGAGCATGGAACGGATCCCGACAGCCTTGATGCGGAGCAGTTCTCCAAGCTGCTCTACTCGGAGAATGTGCCGGATCCGGATCTCATCATCCGCCCCGGCGGAGAGACAAGGATCTCCAATTTCCTGCTCTGGCAGGCGGCCTATTCAGAGCTTTATTTTACCGATGTGATGTGGCCGGACTTTGACGAACGGGAGCTGGATCGGGCCATTGAGGCCTATCGTACCAGAAACCGCAGGTATGGAGGAATCAAGTAATGAAATCAAGACTCCTTGTGGCGGCAGTGGGGATCCCGCTGCTGCTGGTGATCCTGTTTGCCTGCCCGACTATTGTAACTGCGGTGGCTGTGGCGCTGCTTTCTGCCATTGGCGCCAGAGAGTTTTTGAAGACCACCGGGATCAACACCAACGAGGGAATGCTGATGGTTTCCATGGCGGCTGCGTTTTTGCTGCCCATCTGGAGCTACTTTGGAAGCCCGATTCTGGTAGGAGCATGCGGGGTCGTGATTCTGGGCCTTGTGCTGTTTGCGCAGGCACTTTTGGCCTACCCCAAGGTAAAATTTGAGGGGGTGGCAGGCTGCCTGTTTGCTGCGCTGGCCATTCCCATGTGCCTCAGCGCCATTGTGCGGATTCAGGTGGGGGATTTTGGACGGCATTATGTGCTGGTTCCCATTATGATCCCCTTCATCGCAGATGCAGGTGCTTACTTTGCGGGAAAGTTTCTGGGGAAGCATAAGATGGCTCCGGTGCTGAGTCCCCATAAGACCGTTGAGGGGGCCGTGGGCGGACTGGCAGCCGGTGTGCTGTCCATGGTGATCTATGGCCTTGTGATGCAGTTTGCGCTGGGGCTGCACTTCCACTATGGATATGCAGTGATCTACGGCCTGCTGGGTTCTGTGGTGTCGATCATTGGCGATCTGTCCTTCTCCATGGTAAAGCGGGAGACGGGCATCAAGGATTACGGCACCATCTTCCGGGCCCACGGCGGCGTGCTGGACCGTTTTGACAGCGTGATTTTTGCGGCTCCTGTGGTGGAGCTGCTGATTGTGCTGCTTCCGGTGCTGAGCAAATAAACAGAACATTGTGGCCGGAGCGGCGCTCCGGCCACTTGTGCAGGAAAAAGGATGGCATAAGTATGAAAATTGGTACTATATCTATTTTGGGGAGCACTGGGTCCATCGGACGTCAAACCCTGTCGGTGGCGGAGCATCTGGGTGTGCAGGTGTGTGCCCTGACTGCAAGCACCAATGTGGATCGGATGGAAGAGCAGGCAAGAAAGTTCCGGCCGAAGCTCTGCGTGATGATGGAGCCGGAGGCCGCCGAGGAACTTCAGCGGCGGCTTCGGGATACGGATATCACCGTGCACTGCGGCATGGAGGGGCTCATTGAGGCTGCCACCATGGAGCAGGCGGAGACGGTGATCACTGCGGTGATGGGTATGGTGGGACTGCGGCCTACCCTTGCAGCCATTGCGGCAAAAAAGCGCATTGGACTTGCCAATAAAGAGACGCTGGTTTGTGCCGGAGAGCTGGTAATGGATGCAGCGCAGCGGCATGGGGCGGAGATCGTACCGGTGGACTCGGAGCACAGCGCAATTTTCCAGTGCCTGATGGGGTGCCGGGACCGCAGCGAGATCCGGCGGCTGATCCTGACCGCTTCCGGCGGCCCCTTCTATGGAAAGACCTTTGCGGAGCTGGAAACGATTAAAAAGGAAGATGCCTTCAAGCATCCCACATGGACCATGGGGCAGAAAATCACCATCGACTCTGCTACCATGATGAACAAGGGGCTGGAGGTCATCGAGGCCATGCGCCTGTATCGGCTGCCTTTGGAAAAAGTGGATGTGGTGATCCACCGCAGCAGCATTGTCCACTCTATGGTGGAATTCTGTGATGGGGCGATCATGGCCCAGCTGGGGGTGCCGGATATGCGGATCCCCATTCAGCTGGCGCTGACCTATCCGAATCGACTGCCCAGTCCGGCCCAGCCGCTGGATCTTCTCTCCTGCGGCCCGCTGACCTTCCTGCCGCCGGATCAGGAAAACTTCCCGTGTCTCCAATACGCCAAGGAGGCGGTGACCACCGGCGGAACAGCTTGTGCTATTTTGAACGGTGCCAACGAGGCGGCGGTCGGACAGTTCCTGAAGGATCAAATCGGCTTTAACGACATTGCACGGAAGGTTCGCCATGCATTGGATACGGTGCCGGTGAAGATGAATCCCACGCTGGAAGACATTTTAGAGGCGGATCGTCTTGCCAGAGCCGCGGTGCTGTCTTAAGACTCGCCGTTATCACTTCTATGAATTGGAGCATTTTATGTATCTTGTTATCGCAATTCTTATTTTCAGCTTTCTGATCTTTATCCACGAATTTGGCCATTTTATTACAGCAAAGCTCTTTGACGTGAAGGTCAACGAGTTCTCCATTTTCATGGGCCCGAGAATTCTGCACTGGGGGAAGGGTGAGACGGAGTATTCCCTGCGGCTGCTGCCCATCGGCGGCTACTGCGCCATGGAGGGGGAAGACGGCAGCAGCGAGGATCCACGGTCCTTTACCGCCAAGGCTCCATGGAAGCGTGCTATTATTCTGGCGGCTGGTGCATTTATGAATTTTCTCACCGGCCTTGTGATCCTGCTGGTGATCTACGCCACCGCCGGAGGCTTTCGCACCATGGAGGTCACCGGGTTCGTGGATGGCTGCCCCCTGGAAGGGACCCTTCAGGTGGGGGACGTGATCGAGAAAATTGACGGAGATCCGGTGTATATTTTCTCGGACTTCTCCATGCTCACAGAGCGGGCCGGAGAGGGAAAAATGGATCTTACGGTAAAGCGGGACGGAAAATCTGTGCTCCTGAAAGATGTAGACATGGTCAAACGGGAATATCAGGTGGATGGTGAAACTCGGAGAATCTATGGCATCACCTTTGGCGCCACCGAAAAGAAAACACCCGTAACCCTGCTGAAAAATGCGTGGTTTACCTCAATCGATTTTGCGAGAATGGTAAAAATGGGCCTAATGGACCTCATCACCGGTGCAGTGGGCGTGAAGGATCTCTCCGGCCCTGTGGGCATTGTGGATGCGGTGCAGGAGACTGGAACCAGTGCGGCTTCCACGGCTGACGGTATCCTCAATGTGCTGTATTTCGGTGCGTTTATTGCCGTGAATCTGGCGGTAATGAATATGCTGCCGATCCCGGCGCTGGATGGCGGGCATATCTTCTTCCTGCTGGTGACATGGGCCATTGAGTCCGTCACAAAGAAGAAAATCAATCCCAAATATGAGGCCTATATCCATGCGGCGGGCCTGATCCTGCTGATGGGGCTGATGGTATTTGTAACGTTTAACGACATTGTAAAGCTGGTTGCTGGAGGATAACTATGAAACGTCAGATTCAGGTGGGCTCGGTGCTGGTGGGCGGCGATGCGCCGGTCAGCATTCAGTCCATGCTCAACACAAAAACAACGGATGTAGCGGGCAGTCTTGCGCAGATCCGGGCCCTGAAGGCCGCCGGGTGTCAGATTGCACGGCTGGCCGTGCCGGATATGGAGGCCGCAAAAGGCTTCCGGGATATCGCAGCGGAATCTCCGCTGCCGCTGGTGGCGGATATTCACTTTGACTACCGGCTGGCCATTGCCGCCGCAGAGGGGGGTGCTTCTAAAATCCGCATCAATCCCGGCAATATCGGTGGGAAAGAACGGGTCAAGGCCGTAGTGGACGTGTGCAAGGAAAAGCATATTCCCATCCGCATTGGCGTCAATGGCGGCTCGCTGGAAAAGGAGATCCTTGCAAAGTATGGGCATCCCACGGCGGAGGCGCTGGTGGAAAGTGCATTGGGCCATGTGGCGCTGCTGGAGGAGCAGGGGTTCTATGATATCTGTATTTCCATGAAGAGCTCTTCTGTTCCGGTGACCATGGCGGCCTACCGGCTTATGGATCAGAAAACCGATTATCCCCTGCATCTGGGGGTGACGGAAACCGGAACGGAGCACATGGGCGTGATCAAATCCGCCATTGGCATCGGTGGCCTCCTGTGCCTTGGCATCGGCAATACCCTGCGGGTGAGTCTGACGGCGGACCCGGTGCGGGAGGTCGTGGCGGCTAAGGAGATCTTACAGGCGGCCGGGATTCGTCAGGAGGGGCCGGAATTTATCTCCTGTCCCACCTGCGGCAGAACACAGATCGATCTGATCGGTCTGGCCTCGGAGGTAGAACAGCGGCTTCGGGGCATGGATAAGCCCATTACCGTTGCGGTGATGGGATGTATCGTCAACGGACCCGGAGAGGCCCGGGAGGCGGACGTGGGCATTGCCGGAGGAAAGGACTGCGGCGTTCTGTTTGCCAAGGGGAAAAAACTCAAAACTCTGCCCTACGATCAGCTGGCAGATGCGCTGATGGAATATATTGACACCCTTTAATGGGGAAGACCATAGAAAGGAACGTGAGGGATGGACGAAAATACAGTCAGACTGCTGGATCTGTTCCGGGCCTATGAGCCGGATGCGGAGCTGAGAGCACTGCTGGATGATGTGAAAATCTTTTCAGCGGAAGTAGATATGAAGACCCGCAGTGCACTGGTGACCATCTGCCCGGAGCGGTATGTGACCCTGAAGCAGGTGCGCAGCATCGAACGGGGCATTTCACGGGCCTATGGGATCCATAAATTTACCCTTCGTACCTGCTATAGGAAGGAGCATCTGGCGCTGCTTCAGCCGGAGGACGTGGGTGCCTACCTGAAGGAGCTTTTTGCACCCAGCATGTCGATCCTTGCCGGCTGTGCCTACAGCCGAGACGGGGAGACGGTGACCCTTCAGCTCCGTGGAAACGGAAAGGACCTTTTGCGGCCCCACGTGACCCGTGCGGAGCGGTGGCTGAAGGATATGTTCGATACCAACATCAAGATTGATGTGCAGGCGGGCAATAATCTGGATGCACAGGGGCTCTTTGAGGCGACAGAGAAGATCCGTATGGAGGCCATCGAGAAGCTGCCTCAGGCCAAGGAGAGCGCTGCACCTACTGCCAAGATCCCGGCAGCGGTGAATTCCAATCTGCTCTATGGCAAGCCCATTAAGGGAGATCCAATTCCCCTCAGCAGTATTACCATGGATTCCGGTCGTGTGGTGGTGGAGGGCGAAATCTTCGCCATGGAGCACCGGGAGCTCACCAAGACCAAGGCGTGGGTCATCAACTTTGATCTGACGGACTATAAGGGGTCTGTGCGGGTCAATCGCTATATGGACATCAAGCGGGATAAGCCTCAGGTGCTGCTGGACGGCCTGTCCAAGGGCATGTGGGTGAAGATTTTCGGAAAGGTCAGCTTTAACCGCTTTGAAAATGATATTGTATTGGAGCCATATTCCATTGAGGTGGGGAAAAAGCCTCAGCGGCAGGATACTGCCGATGAAAAGCGGGTGGAGCTGCACCTGCATACGGTAATGTCCTCCATGGATGCCCTGACGCCCACCGGTGATGTGGTAAAGCTGGCAAAAAAATGGGGCCATCGGGCCATTGGCATTACAGACCATGGCGTGGCACAGGCTTACCCGGATGCCATGAAGGCCGCCGGGGGAGACATCAAGATCCTCTATGGCTGTGAGGGCTATTTTGTCAACGACATTGACGATAAGATTGCCGTAAAGGGCACCGAGGACTTTGACTTCCATCAGGAGTATGTGGTATTCGATTTGGAGACCACGGGCCTGAGCTTTGAGCATGACGCCATTACTGAGATCGGCGCCGCTATCTATAAGAATGGCAAGATGGAGCAGCGCTTCCAGACCTTTGTCGATCCCAAGCGAAAACTGCCTCAGAAGATCGTTGAGCTGACGGGCATTACCGACGCCATGCTGGCAGATGCACCGCAGCTGGAAGAGGCAATTCCTGCATTTCTGGAATTTTGCGGCGGCAGACCTCTGGCGGCCCATAATGCAGACTTCGACGTGAGCTTTGTCAAGGCGGCGGCCCAGAAGCTGGGGATTGAATTCCGTCCCACATACCTCGATACGCTGGTGGTGGCCCAAGGACTATTGCCGGGGCTCAACAAATATAAGCTGAATGTTGTGGCAGATGCATTGAGCCTGCCGGACTTTAACCACCATCGGGCAGTGGATGATGCCATGACGGTTGGCTATATGCTGGAACGGTTCTTCCAGATGCTGGAGGAGAAGGGCGTTACACGTGTGTCGCAGATCAACGAGGCCATGTCCGGCATGAAGGCCGGCAATAAAATTTCGTCTTTGCAGGCACGGCATATTATTCTCTACGCAAAGAATAATACGGGCCTCCGGAATCTCTACCGGCTGATCTCCTATTCCCATCTGAAATACTATAAGCGTGTGCCCCGTATCCCCAAGAGTGAGCTGGTCAAATGGCGGGAGGGTATCCTTGTGGGCTCCGCCTGTGAAGCCGGCGAGCTGTTCCGGGCTGTGGTGGACAACCGCAGTTGGGACGAACTGCTGCGGATTGCGAGCTTTTATGACTTTTTGGAGATTCAGCCCATTTGCAACAACCGGTTTATGATTGCCAAGGGCACGGTGGAAAACGATGAGGATCTGAGAAACTTTAACCGGACCATTGTGCGGCTGGGAGAGGAGCTGGGCAAACCGGTGGTTGCCACCGGCGACGTTCACTTCCTGAATCCGGAAGACGAAATATTCCGACATATTCTGCTGGCCACAAAGAAGTTTGACGATGCGGATAAATCCCTGCCCATTTACTTCAAATCCACGGACGAGATGCTGGAGGAGTTCTCCTATCTGGGGGAGGAAAAGTGCCGGGAGGTGGTCATCACCAACACCAACCTCATTGCGGATATGTGTGACGTGATCCGTCCGGTGCCCCACAACCTGTTTCCGCCGTCCATTGAGAATTCTGCCGGACAGCTGAAGGATCTGGTCTATGGAAAAATGCACGAGCTCTATGGCGAAGAGCCCCCCAGCATTGTCACAGAGCGAATTGAAACGGAGCTTTCGGCAATTCTGGGACGGCACTATGATGTTATTTACATGTCGGCCCAGAAGCTGGTGGCAAACTCTCTGGAGCATGGTTATCTGGTTGGCTCCCGTGGCTCCGTTGGCTCCTCGCTGGTGGCGTTTATGTCCGGTATCACGGAGGTTAATTCGCTCCCGGCCCACTACCGGTGCCCCAATTGCAAGCACACAGACTTTGAAGCCGGAAACGGCTACGGCTGCGGTGCGGATATGCCGGATGCCAAATGCCCCATCTGTGGGGCAGATTATGCCAAGGACGGATTCGATATTCCCTTTGAGACATTCCTTGGCTTCGGCGGCGACAAGGTGCCGGATATTGACCTGAACTTCTCGGGCGAATACCAGTCCAACGTCCACCGCTACACGGAAGAGCTGTTCGGCAAGGCCAACGTGTTCAAGGCCGGCACGGTGTCCGGTATTCAGG
>ERZ773103.2219-NODE-2219-length-18500-cov-15.078883_pt1 | contig 18500 bp, 13 predicted proteins | sample MGYA00511118_ERZ773103 | MGnify/ENA primary metagenome ERZ773103 (study PRJEB29015, sample SAMEA2737821) | human gut metagenome | biome: human gut; feature: human-associated habitat; material: faeces | place: China | collected 2012 ... | reverse complement strand
CTACCTTAACCCACCGTCTAAAGCCAGTGGGATTGCGGTAGCCTTATTTCAAAATAACTGTTATACACTATTGCATTGAAGAATTAACGATGCTGTATTTTATTTGAAAACTCTTCTATGGAAATCCTGTAATTTATTTTTATTAATGCAAAGACTATTACCTTATATGACTTTCTCCGCCTGAACTCAAACTATTTTTTACAACATTTTTGTCTGTCTGTTATTTTCCGATATTAAATATCCAATGCCGCATGATACCCCTGATATACTGCATTTGTGATGGTAGATACTTTTGCTGCATCCCCGATCACAGCCACATATGGTGCAGCATCCCGCAAGGCATCTGTGATCCGGTCTCTGGAGCGCTGTCCCAATGCACAGATAACAGTGGTTCCCGGAATCAGTTCCGTTGTTCCATCTTTTTTCTCGCAGAGGATTCCGTCTTTTCGGATCTCCATGCCTTTACAGCCCGTATGGACGGTAACGTATTTCTCAATTTCTTTTAATAATAACGGACGATGGCGCACATTGGCATCCACTGCCAGTTCGTCACGCATTTCCACGAGATGCACTATTTTTCCTTCCATGCCAAGATGGATCGCGCACTCACAGCCTGCCAGACCGCCGCCAAAGACAACTACTTCATCTGTTACCTTTTCTTTTTCCCGATAATATTCCGTAACCGGAATGACCTGCGGATCATGGATACCAGGAATTGGCGGAATCAACGGTTCTGATCCAACCGCAATGATCAGAGCATCCGGCTGTTCCTGCTCTACATACTCTGGCGTCACTTCTGTCTCCAACCGTATCTCAACACCTGCATCCCGCGCAAATCGCTCATAAGTTTCTGCAAGTTCATACATTTCATGTTTGAATGGAATTGCCTGTTCTCCAATCAGAATACCACCCAATTCCGCCTGTTTTTCACAAAGAATAACCTGATGTCCCCGGCGGGCTGCCGTATATGCCGCATACAGACCTCCCGGTCCGCCGCCTGCAACAAGCACCTTTTTCTTTCTCACAGCCGGATAGATCTCATCCCCTTCTATCTCTCTGCCGATCAGTGGATTGACGGTACATCTGCGGGTAGCTGTTGCCGCCCGTTCTGCCATACAGGTAAAGCAGCGCAGACAATGGACGATCTCGTCTTCCCGGTTTTCCATAACTTTCCGCGGAAGATACGGATCTGCCAGCAATGCTCTCGCCATCTCCACCACATCTGCTTTTCCGGATGCAAGAATCTCTTCCATCTGCTCCGGACTGTTCAGGGCGCCGATCGTTGCCACCGGCACGGACACATGTTTTTTGATTTCTGCTGCCAGATATACATTGCATCCATGCGGGCGAAACATGGACGGATGCGTATCTCCAAATCCTCTCTGATAGGTCCCGGCTGATATATGCAGCAGATCCACATAAGGCTCGATCTGCTGCGCGATCCGCACGCCTTCTTCCAGATCATAACCGCCTTCAAAAAGTTCCGATCCACTCATACGAAATTCGATAGGAAATCCCTTTCCTACTTCTGCCCGGATTGCCTGTAACACTTCTAACGCAAACCGGCAACGGTTTTCCAGCGAACCGCCGTAAGCATCTGTCCGCTTATTAAAATACGGAGAGAAAAACTGATTGATCAGCCATCCATGTCCACCATGCACCATGATCATTTCAAATCCTGCACGCTTTGCCAGTCCTGCCGTTTTTGCATAGGCCTGTACGATATCTGCGATCATGTCTTTCGTCAGTGCTTTGACCTGCACGCCATCTGCCCTTACCGTATCGCTTGGTCCCCACTGGCACAGCGTTTTTTGTTTTTCTTTATCCGTCATGTATGTTCCGGCAAACATCCCGGAATGGGACAGTTCAAGACTTGGAACCGCGCCATGGCGGCGGATGGCATCTGCCGTGTAGGTCGCTGCTGCCAGAGAATTTAGGATTCTTGTATCCAGATGATAGGCATGGGAGCCGTCCGTATCCGGATGCACCATGCATTCACTGACCGTTACCGCACCGGCGCCGCCCTTTGCACGCAGCTCGTAAAAAGCCGTTGACTTCGGTCCGATACATCCATCATTAGTAATGTCCGTGCCGCCCATAGGCGCTGAAAACATACGATTTCGAAACGTTACATTTCCTATTTTTATCGGTTTACAAAGATTTGGATACTTTCGCTGCATTTCTTCTGCCTCACTTTCTTTTCACTTCTCCTTCTTCTATGTCTGACCAAAATATCTCGTATATCTGGTAAGTCGTTAATCACTTATATCTATTTTTAACATGAATATTTATCAAATAATCCATTTCAGTATAACATAAAAAGAGCTATGATTCACTGCTTTAAAAATGTAAAACATATTCACAACTCTCCGTTTATCAGCTTATTATCTTTTAAAAATCTCCTGATTCTATTTTAGTTATTTTCATAAACATTCAGTTAATACCTTTCATTTATATTTTAATAACAACAAAAAAGCAGACCATCTAGCACCATTTTGCCGATATAGTCTGCAACATCATTATAATATTTCAAAACGTATATGCCTGTTGAAAATCATAAGCATAAGAAAACCGTGTGATGCCGCCGGTCCTTAGCTCGTGGGCTGCCGAATTTGCAGCACAGGAGCTTATATACCGTTGCGAGCAGCACCCGAGCGGAAGCGGGTTTTCGTTGCTTATGATTTTCAACAGGCTTCAACATCTTTCTTTTTTAAATTTTTCTCAGCAACCGTAAGAAAGACGATTAATCGTCTTTCTTACCGAAGATACCGCCCTTCTTTTTATGTTTCTCATGTTTCGGAGCGGACTCTCCATTTTCTGCACTCTTCAGTGTATTTCCGGAAACAGCATCAAAGGCACGCAATGCGTCTTTTGCCTCTGCACTCAGTCCGGTAGGAACCTGAACAACCAGTGTTACATAATGGTCTCCACGGATATTTTTATTTCTCCAGGACGGAACGCCTTTTCCTTTCAGGCGGATACGGGTATCGGTCTGAGTACCCGGTTTCAGGTTGTATAAAATATCCCCGTCGATCGTGCTGATTTTTACTTCTCCGCCCAGTGCAGCCTGTGCAAAAGAAATCGGAGCGGTAGAATACAAATCCATATCGTTTCTCTGGAAGATAGGATGACGGGATACTACTACTTCTACCAGCAGATCACCTCTCGGACCTCCATTTACACCCGGCTCGCCTTTTTCACGGATACGAACGCTTTGGCCATCGTTGATACCAGCCGGGATATCCACAGAGATACGTCTTCTGCTTGATGTATAACCGGTTCCGCGGCAATCCGGACATTTCTCTTTGACAACCTTACCGGTTCCGTTACATTCCGGACACATCTGCACATTCTGTACCATACCAAACAGAGACTGCTGAGAAAATACGACTTTTCCTTTACCGCCACATTTTGTACAGGTTTCCGGACTAGTTCCCGGTTTTGCTCCTGTTCCGTGGCAGGTAGTACATTCATCTTTCAGTACGATATCCAGCTCTTTTTTACATCCAAATACCGCTTCTTCAAAGGTAATCCTTACAGATGCCCGCAGATTTGCGCCTTTCATCGGTCCATTATTCTGCTGACGTCTGGAACCGCCGCCAAAGAAATCTCCAAAAATATCTCCAAAACCCGAGAAATCAAAACCAGAGAAATCGAATCCACCTGCTCCTGCGCCGCCTCCGCCATTTTCAAATGCCGCATGACCAAACTGATCATACTGTCTTCTCTTATCCGCATCACTTAAAACAGCGTATGCTTCGGAAGCCTCTTTAAATTTTATTTCTGCCTCTTTATCGCCCGGATTGGCATCCGGATGATATTTTTTGGCAAGTTTTCTATATGCTTTTTTGATCGTAGCATCATCTGCGCCTCTGTCGACGCCCAGAACCTCATAATAATCTCTCTTCTGCTCTGCCATAATCTTTTCCTTTCCTCCGATCTTCCGGGCTGATAATCTGTGTATGACCCGTTCCGATTATCCGTTGTAAATTACACATACACCAGGAAGCATTCTGCCCCCTGGTGTTCTGTATATTTTTCATCCGATGGGATATAACTTCCACACCTCATCTTCTGATTTTATTTTAATTTTATACTTCTTTGTAGTCAGCGTCTACAACATCATCATCCTGACCACCAGCCTGGCTGTAACCGCCTGCCTGACCAGCTCCGCCCTGAGGACCTGCGCCCTGCTGTGCCTGAGCCTGCTGCTCGTATACTTTCTGGAATACTTTCTGAGCGCTGTTTGTCAGTTTCTCTTTCGCCTGTTTCATCTCATCAATTTCAGCATCTGTCATCTGCTCCGGCTGTGGATGTGCATCCAGGATTGCTTTCAGTGCATCAATATCAGCCTGAACTTCTGCTTTGTCAGAGTCTGAGATGTTTGCTCCTACATCCTCCAGAGCTTTCTCTGTCTGGAATACGAAAGAATCTGCATCATTTCTTGCATCTACAGCTTCTTTTCTCTTCTTATCCTGAGCCTCAAACTCTGCTGCTTCTTTTACAGCTTTGTCGATATCAGCATCAGACATATTAGATCCTGCTGTGATTGTGATATGCTGTTCTTTACCAGTTCCAAGATCTTTTGCGGATACATTTACGATACCGTTTGCATCGATATCAAATGTAACCTCGATCTGCGGTACACCACGACGTGCCGGTGCGATACCATCCAGACGGAACTGACCAAGTGATTTATTATCTTTTGCGAACTGACGCTCACCCTGTACTACGTTGATGTCTACAGCTGTCTGGTTATCTGCTGCTGTAGAGAAGATCTGGCTCTTCTTTGTCGGGATTGTTGTATTTCTCTCGATCAGTCTTGTAGCTACACCACCCATTGTCTCGATGGACAGAGAAAGTGGAGTTACGTCCAGCAGTAAAACATCGCCTGCGCCTGCATCGCCTGCAAGCTTACCACCCTGGATAGAAGCGCCGATTGCTACGCACTCATCCGGGTTCAGGGATTTGCTCGGCTCTTTGCCTGTCATCTGTTTTACTTTATCCTGTACAGCCGGGATACGTGTAGAACCGCCTACTAACAGTACCTGACCAAGATCTGCTGCTGTGATGCCAGCATCTTTCAGTGCGTTCTGTACCGGGATAGAAGTTCTCTCTACCAGATCATGTGTTAATTCATCAAATTTCGCTCTTGTGAGGTTCATATCGAAATGTTTCGGTCCCTCAGCAGTAGCTGTAATGAATGGAAGGTTGATGTTAGTTGTAGTAGCGGAGGACAGCTCTTTCTTTGCTTTCTCTGCTGCTTCTTTTAATCTCTGCATAGCCATCTTGTCGCCTGACAGATCTACACCTTCCTGTTTTTTGAACTCAGCGATCATGTAATCTGTGATCTTCTGGTCGAAGTCATCACCACCAAGTCTGTTATCACCGGATGTAGATAATACTTCGATAACGCCATCACCGATCTCAATGATAGATACATCGAATGTACCACCACCAAGGTCATAAACCATGATCTTCTGCTCGCTCTCATTGTCCAGACCATATGCTAAAGCTGCTGCTGTCGGCTCGTTGATGATACGTTTTACATCAAGACCTGCGATCTTACCAGCATCTTTTGTTGCCTGACGCTGAGCATCATTGAAGTATGCCGGAACTGTGATAACAGCCTCAGATACTTTCTCGCCTAAGTAGTTCTCAGCATCTGCTTTTAATTTCTGAAGGATCATTGCGGAAATCTCCTGCGGAGAATATTTCTTTCCGTCAATCTCTTTCTTATAATCTGTACCCATCTCTCTCTTGATAGAGGAGATTGTTTTTTCTGCATTTGTAACAGCCTGACGTTTTGCCGGTTCACCAACCAGTCTCTCACCTGTTTTTGTAAAAGCTACTACTGATGGTGTTGTTCTTGCTCCTTCTGTATTTGCTACAACTACCGGTTTACCACCTTCCATAACTGCTACACAGCTATTTGTTGTTCCTAAGTCGATACCAATAATCTTGCTCATAATCGTGTCCTCCTATCTATTGTTTCAAAAATAAACTTGTTTTTATATTTAACGAATAATCGTTAATGACTGATTAGTTTGCTACTTTTACCATGCTGTGGCGAACCACGCTGTCACGGTATGTGTAACCTTTCTGGAACTCTTCGGCGATGATATTTTCACCGAACTCCTCATCTTCGATATGCATTACTGCGTTATGCAGATTCGGATCAAATTCCTGACCAACCGCTTCGATTGGTTTTACTCCTGCTTCTTCCAACATGGTCATCATCTGTTTGTAGATTTTTTCCATACCTTCTACGAAAGGAGATCCTTTTTCTTCCTCAGTGACAGCTGCCAGACCACGTTCGAAGTTATCAACAACCGGAAGTATTTTTTCTACGATACTTTTTGCACCGGTCTCAAACATCTGGGTCTTTTCTTTTTCTGTTCTCTTACGGAAGTTATCGAACTCAGCCATCTGTCTTCTGACTCTGTCTGTAAGCTCTTCGATTTTCTCATCTTTTTTATCTTTCTTCTCTTTCTTTTTGAAAAATGACCCTTTTTCTTTCTCAGTTTCCGGTTCTTCTGCTACAGCCTCTTCGGCTTCTTCTACGGTTTCTTCCTCTGCTGTATCATTTATTTCTTCATTTTCTAAGATTTCTTCTTCCATCTCTTCCGGACTGATGATTTTATTCTCTGCCATCGAAATCCCACCTTTCCGCTTTCATCATCTCTCAATGACTACTCATCTGTCTTTTTAAATATGTCATCCAGCTGAACCTTTAAGGTCCGCAGGTTGTCAACTACTTTTTCGTAATCCATACGTTTCGGTCCGACGATTCCGACGGTTCCGCGGATTCCTTTTCCAAGATCGTAAGTGGCGGTAACCACGCTGCAATCTTTCATTCCCTGCATCGGGCTTTCGTTTCCGATGTACACCTGAATGCCTGTTCCCGGATTTCCGTTTTCTTTGTCGACAGTAAACAGATCTTTGAACTCCTGCTTTTCTTCAAAAGCACTGATCAGCTCGCTTGCCCGCTCGGAATCACTCAACTCCGGATATTTGAAGATATTGGTTGCTCCGCTGGTGTAAATCTCAAGGTCTTCGTCTTCCTGAATCGCCTGAGCAACTGCATCCAGCACATCGCTTACCATGGCACTGTGGATACCCGCCTGCTCTTTCAATCTGGAAATCGTTCCAAGGTTGATATCCTCAAGTGCAAGACCATTTAAACTTCCGTTCAGCAAAATGTTTAACTTCAACATGGTTTCCTGATCCGGTGTCTCCTCTGTACGGATGATCTTGTTCTTTACGATGTTACCATCCAGCATAATGGTTGCCAGAACCTGTTCCTCATCCACGGTGGAGAGTTGAATGAATTTCACTTTTCCGTGATGGGTCTGCGGTGCGGATACCACTGTCGCGTAATTGGTATTTGCTGCCAGCATCTTCGCGATCTGTTTTAATACAAATTCCATACGCTCCGTTTTCTCGATCACAAATTCCTTCATATCGGAAATCTCATGATCTTTTTCCTCCATCAGGTGATCTACATAAAATCGATACCCTTTGTCCGATGGAATACGTCCTGCTGAAGTATGCGGCTGAACAATGTATCCAAGTTCCTCCAGATCTGACATCTCGTTACGGATCGTTGCAGAACTGAGATTCAGATCAGACGCTTTCGCGATCGTTCTGGAACCAACCGGCTCACCTGTTTCCAGATAAGTCTGAATGATTGCATGTAAAATTTTCGTTTTTCTTTCGTCCAATCCTTCGCTCATGTGTTTCATGCTCCTGTAATTGATGCTTTTTTCTTGTTAGCACTCAACCGTTTGGAGTGCTAATATCTTCATTACCTAATGTAGCACTATCGTTTTTCTTTGTCAACATCTATTTTTATTTTTTTCATATTTTTTCAAATCATCCTTTTGAACAGCATCTATCACATGCAAAAAGGATTCATCTGCCACAATCGTTTGTAACAAATCAATCCTTTTTCTTCTATACTTATTCTTCTGTCTTGTTCAATGCCATTCTGTATTACATATCACATTATATATAATAAGCATTACAACAAAAATTCCGCCAGTACATAATTGCTGACATCTATACCATGTTCCGTCAAACGCACATAGCCTGCCATTTCTTCGATCAGCTGTTCACTCTTTAATTTTCGAAGTACCTCACCATAGACACTGTCCAGTGTTACCTGAAATGTTGTTTCAAACTGCTGCCGGGAGATTCCTGCCATCAGACGCAGCCCCAGAAACATGAATTCTTCCATCTCGGATTTTTTGTCCAATGTTTCTATATGGATATGATGCTCTCTGCAACACTCTTGCTGTAATACGATTTTTTTCTTCGGCAACACAGTTTCGTTCCCGGATAATCGGCAATCCAACTCATTTTGTTCATCCATTCCCTTCTGATTCAAACAAGTCTGATCTGCTGAAATGTATTCCTGTTCCAAATATTCCTTCAGATTCGACGTGTTCTGAAACCTTTGATGTTCCACTAATGAAGATGCGCCAAGTCCCAGTCCAAGATAATCTTTTCTGGTCCAGTAACCGCAGTTATGCCGACATTCATATCCCGGCTTCGCATAATTAGATATCTCATACCGCTCATACCCTTTCGTATGCAAAAAAGCCTCCGTCAGTTCATACATCTGACGTTCCACATCTTCCTCTGGAAGCAGTCTCGGATGCCCGCCTTCCTCCCGAATTTGCTCATCTTCCGCAAAACGTTCATAAAACGGTGTACCTTCCTCAATAATCAGACTGTATGCAGAAATATGCTCCGGGCGCAAAGCTATCACTTTTTGCAGCGTATTCTGCCAGCTTTTCAGTGTCTGTCCCGGCAGCGCCGACATCAGATCCACATTGATATTTTCAAACCCGGCTTTTCGTGCCAGATCATAACTTTCCAGAAACTGCGCAAAATTGTGGATTCTCCCCAAAAGCTGCAATTCTCTGTCATCCGCGGACTGTAATCCCATACTAAGCCGGTTAAATCCCGCCTGCACCAGTTTTTCCGCCTTTCCTGCTGTCAATGTTCCCGGATTACATTCCACAGTAATCTCAGCATCTGCCACTAAATGAAAATACTTCTTTACCGTCTCTAATATGGCAGCAAGCTGATACCCTTCCAGAATCGTTGGTGTACCGCCGCCAAAAAAGATGCTGCTCACCTGATATTCCTTAAATTGTGGACCATAATATGCAATTTCTTCCTGTAACTTCTTTATATAAGAAATCCGCACCGGCGGATCAGCCGGTGCAGATAAAAAATCACAGTATGCACATTTTCGTTCACAAAAAGGAATATGAAAATATAATTCTAATTCTTTCATATGTTCCCTCTAATAAATTCGCTATTTTACATCATTCTCGCAGCCATTTACGAATATGCATATAAATTAACGTAACCTGTTTCTTATTTATCATCCAGTTTCAGAACACTCATAAACGCTTTCTGCGGAATCTCTACATTTCCGACCTGACGCATACGTTTTTTACCTTCCTTCTGTTTCTCCAGAAGTTTTCTCTTTCGGGAAATATCGCCGCCGTAACATTTTGCCAGTACGTCTTTGCGCATAGCACGAACAGTCTCACGGGCGATAACTTTTCCACCGACTGCTGCCTGAATCGGGATTTCAAACAGATGACGCGGGATCTCCTCTTTTAACTTCTCACACATTTTTCGACCACGCTCATACGCACTGCCAGAGAATACGATAAAGGAAAGCGCATCCACTTCTTCTTTATTAATAAGGATATCCAGTTTTACCAGATCAGAACGGGTGTAGCCTTTCATCTCATAGTCAAAAGAAGCATATCCTCTGGAACGGGATTTCAACGCATCAAAGAAATCATAAATGATCTCATTCAACGGCAGATCGTATTTGATCAGCGCACGCGTTTCTTCCATATATTCCATACTAATATAAATACCACGGCGCTCCTGACACAGATCCATGATGGCGCCAATATACTCACTGGTTACCATGATTTCTGCACTTACCATCGGTTCTTCCATATAGTCAATCTCAGACGGATCCGGCATGTTAGATGGGTTTGTCAAATCCATCACTGTTCCATCTGTCTTGTGTACTTTGTAAATAACGCCCGGTGCTGTCGTTACCAGATCCAGGTTGTATTCACGCTCCAAACGTTCCTGAATAATTTCCAAATGTAATAATCCTAAGAATCCACAACGGAAACCAAATCCCAGTGCCGCAGATGTCTCTGGTTCAAACTGAAGCGCTGCATCGTTTAACTGCAGTTTTTCCAGCGCATCACGCAGATCCGGATATTTAGCGCCATCGGACGGATACAGACCACAGTAAACCATCGGATTTACTTTCTTGTAACCCGGAAGCGGCTCTGCACACGGATTGGAACGATTTGTGATCGTATCACCCACGCGGGTATCCTGTACATTCTTAATACTAGCCGTAATGTAACCTACCATACCGGCAGATAATTCCTCACATGGAATAAACTGACCGGCACCAAAATAACCAACTTCCACAACGTCTGCCGTTGCTCCTGTCGCCATCATTTTGATCGGTGTACCGACGCGGACGGTTCCCTCTTTGATACGGCAGAAGACAATAACACCTTTGTACGCATCATATAAAGAGTCAAAAATCAGCGCCTGTAACGGAGCCTTCGGATCTCCGGTCGGAGCCGGAATCTTCTCCACGATCTGTTCCAGAACCTGATCTACATTCAGACCTGTTTTTGCAGAAATCTGCGGTGCATCGTGTGCTTCCAGTCCAATGACATCCTCAATCTCCTCAATGACACGCTCCGGATCCGCACTTGGCAGATCGATTTTATTAATAACCGGCATAACATCCAGATCATGATCCAGCGCCAAATATACATTTGCCAGTGTCTGTGCCTCGATACCCTGCGCCGCATCCACAACAAGAATTGCGCCGTCACAGGCTGCCAGACTTCGGGAAACCTCATAGTTGAAATCCACATGACCTGGGGTGTCGATCAGGTTGAAGATATACTCCTCCCCATCTTTTGCCTTATAAATAATACGAACGGTCTGCGCTTTGATGGTAATACCACGCTCACGCTCCAGATCCATATTGTCCAACACCTGAGACTGCATCTCACGACTGGTCAGCAAACCTGTCATCTCGATGATTCGGTCTGCCAGGGTAGATTTACCATGATCAATATGTGCAATAATACAAAAATTTCTGATTTTACTCTGATCTATCACTAAAATTCCTCCATATGTTTGTTATCTGTTTTATGCAATTTATTTTACAATTCATTTACGGATGCGCCTAACATCCCAATATTAATTATGATTTTAACATCGAACCCGGGAAATAGCAAGTTTTACGTAAGTTCCCCTAAAATAAATCACATTTTTCATTTCCTTATCTTCGATTCCTTGATTTGTCTTTTTTTTGATGGTATGATAGGCAGGAAACGAATGCAAAGGAGCAAAGAAAATGGATATTAATGAAAAAGCTTTAGAATTACATAAACAGTGGAACGGAAAACTTACCACTGAAGCAAAATCTGCGGTAAAAACCCGCGAAGATTTATCCCTTGCCTATACACCAGGTGTTGCAGAGCCTTGTAAAGTTATCGCAAAAGATCCTGCTGCTGCTTACACCTACACAATGAAAGCAAATACCGTTGCCGTTGTTTCTGACGGAAGTGCCGTTCTCGGTCTTGGAAATATCGGTGCCCTTGCCGCTATGCCGGTTATGGAAGGAAAATGTGTACTGTTCAAAGAATTCGCAGATGTAAATGCAGTTCCGATCGTTCTGGATACACAGGATACCGATGAGATCATCCGTACCGTTGCAAACATTGCACCGACTTTCGGCGGCATCAATCTGGAAGATATCTCTGCACCAAGATGTTTTGAGATCGAAGAAAAATTAAAATCCATGCTGGATATCCCGGTTTTCCACGATGATCAGCACGGTACTGCCATCGTTGTCCTTGCAGGTATCATCAATGGTCTGCGCGTGACAGGAAAGAAAAAAGAAGACTGCCGCGTTGTTGTAAACGGTGCCGGTTCTGCCGGAGTTGCCATCACAAAATTACTGCTCACCTATGGTTTCAAACACGTAACCATGTGTGACAAACTTGGTATCATTGGCAAAGATTATCCGGATCTGAACTGGATGCAGCAGAAAATGACAGAAGTAACAAACTTAGAAAACCAGACCGGTACGTTAGCAGATGCTCTGCGCGGTGCTGATATTTTTGTCGGTGTTTCTGCTCCGAATATCGTATCTGCCGAAATGGTTGCTTCTATGAACAAAGACGCTATCCTCTTTGCTATGGCAAACCCGGTTCCGGAAATCATGCCAGATGTTGCAAAAGCTGCCGGAGCAAAAGTCGTTGGAACAGGAAGAAGCGATTTTCCAAATCAGGTAAATAACGTAATCGCATTCCCGGGTATCTTCAAAGGTGCTCTGGAAGGACATGCACGTCAGATCACAGAGGAAATGAAACTCGCTGCTGCCAAAGCCATCGCCGGACTTGTCAGCGACGAAGAATTAAACGAAGATTTTATTATGCCGGAGCCGTTTGATCCGCGTGTTGCAGATGTTGTCAGCCAGGCAGTAAAATCTCACATCGAAGCATAAGATTATGAATGCAAACCGCTATTATTCGCTGGATACTTATTTAAAAGAAACTTTCGGTGAAAAAGTATATCGTATTTCTTTAAATGGCGGCATGACCTGTCCGAATCGTGACGGGACAAAAGGGACCCGCGGCTGTATCTTCTGCAGCCGCGGTGGTTCCGGTGATTTTGCAGAAAGCAGTCTGCTGTCTGTGACGGAACAGATCGAAGCTGGTCGTAAAAAGCTCGCTGCCAAAACAAAATGCCGCAAATTTATTGCTTATTTTCAGGCATATACGAATACCTATGCGCCGGTTTCTTATCTCCGTCCACTATTTATGGAAGCAATTCTGCATCCTGACATCGTCGTTCTCTCTGTTGCCACCCGTCCGGATTGTATCACACCGGAAATCCTTACTCTTTTATCGGAATTGAATGAGATAAAACCTGTATGGATCGAATTTGGGCTTCAGACTATTCACGATGAAACTGCTGCTTTTATCCGCAGGGAATTTTCTCTTTCCTGCTATGAACAGGCAGTTGCAGAGCTGAAACATCGGAATATTGCTGTGGTCACGCATGTCATTCTCGGTCTGCCCGGTGAAACAACCGAACAGATATTAGAAACCGTCGACTATGTGGCACATTCCGGGATTTCCGGTGTCAAACTGCAGTTATTGCATGTGTTATCGGACACAGATCTGGCTGATTATTATGCAGCGCATCCATTTCCGCTTTTTTCGATGGAAGAATATTGTGATTTCATTGTAACCTGCCTGGAACATCTCCCACCATCTATGGTCGTCCACAGAATTACCGGCGATGGTCCGCGCAAACTTCTGGTGGCACCATTATGGAGCACAGATAAGAAACGGGTACTGAACACCATTCATAAAAGACTCAGAGAACGCGATACTTATCAGGGCGCTGATTTTACGTAGAAAGAAGGAAGCAAGCTATGGCAGATTTACATACCATGTATCGTGTGATGATTCTGTATATGTTAAATCAGGTGGAATATCCACTGACCAACACACAGATCACGAACTTTATTCTGGAAAAAGAATATACGAATTATTTTACGGTTCAGGAGATTCTGTCTGACCTGATTTCTTCTCAGTTGATCACTGCAGAATCTACTCATAACAATACCCGTTACCGGATTACACCGTATGGACAGGAGTCGCTTGGATTTTTCCATGTAAAAATATCGGATGCCATCAAAGAAGATATCCGCACTTATTTTGTGGAGCATGATTTTGATCTGAAGCAGGAAACTTCTGTCTATGCCGATTATTATAAGGTTCCCGGGGAAGGATATGCCGTGCGCTGCCGTATCCGGAATCTGGAGACAGATATCGTGGATCTGACCTTGCATGTTTCTGGCAGACAGCAGGCAGAAGCGGTCTGTCAGAACTGGAAAAAGAATCATTTCCCGATTTATGAAACATTAATGGACATTTTGCTCAAATAAAAAGAACGTATCACATTTCAACCTCTTGTCTGCATGACATTATATTGAAAATGATACGTTCTTTTTATATATGCTTTTTACTATTACGCTTAAATCCTGTTTACAGATTCTTTGAATACGCAGTTATCCTTATTTGTGCTTTTTCACACTATAGCCAAAGGAACCGATTTTTTTCCCAAGTTCAAAGTATTCTCCATGAGAATATGCAGTCAGTCCAATGTCATTGAGATGGAATTTTCCCTTCTCATCCATATATTTTGGATTGACAGAAACTGCAGTCACCTCTGCCAGAAACATATCATGGGAACCAAGCTCAATGATCTGTTTTACTTTGCATTCAATGCTGACCGGACTCTCTGCAATTCCCGGTGCCGCGATGGTTTTGGACTCACATGGAGTCAGATGCATCTCTTTGAATTTGTCTACCTCTCTGCCGGATTTGACACCACAATAATCGGTAGCAAACGTCAGATCGTTAGTTGTCAGATTGATCACAAACTCGCCGGTTTCTTTGATAATATCATAAGAATAACGCTCTTTTCGCACGGAAATAGACACCATTGCCGGATCAGAGCAGATGGTTCCTGCCCATGCCACGGTAATAATGTTCGGTCTCTCCTCCGGACGCTTGCAGCTGATCATAACTGCCGGTACCGGATACAGCATATTTCCCGGTTTCCAAAATTCTCTTTCCATATTACTCTCCTGTTTTTTTCAAACGTTCTATCCATATCCTTTCCGGATCTTCTGAAAAGTTCCGAAAAATCTCTTTCAAAATGCTTTACTGATCCTGCATTGCAGACATGAACATCGGAATTAACTGTTTCTTTCTGGATACAACGCCTCTCAGCACATGGTATGCGCCTTCTTTATGAACCGGAAATGCTTTCTCCACCAGTTCATCCGCATGCTCTCCCTCACAGATCAGATAGGTTGTCTCCTCAATGATATTGGTCAGCATCACGAATACCATCTCGATTTTTCTTTCTGTCATTGCTTCACGCAGATACGGAAGCAATTTGTCTCTGACCTGATCCAGTTCATCCTGTGTCATGGCACTGATCTGACCTACACCAAAATCTACACCATTCTGACTGAATGTCTTGAAATCCTGATAGAAGATTTCTTCCGGTGTCTTGCTTCCGAAATCACTTCCTGCCTGGAACATCGCTTTTGCATGCTCCTCAGTATTGATTCCGGCAATTCCTGCAAGTTCCTCTGCCACAGCCTTATCTAACGGTGTACAGGTAGGAGAACGGTACATCAGTGTATCAGACAAAATTGCAGAACACAGCAGTCCTGCGATGGTTTTGTTGATCTCCACATTCTGCTCACGATACATCTGATAAATGATCGTTGCAGTACATCCAAGCGGCTGATTACGGAAAAATACCGGTGACATAGTCTCCAGACTTCCGATTCTGTGGTGATCAATGATCTCCAGAATATCAGCACCGCCGATTCCGTCAACTGCCTGTGTTTTCTCATTATGATCCACCAGGATCAGCTGTTTTTTCTTCATGTTCAACAGGTTTCGTCTGGAAATCATTCCGACATATTTTCCATCAGTATCCAAAACCGGGAAGTCACGATGTTTCTCTTTTGACATGATTTCCCGCACATCATCAATGTATTCTTCCAGTTCAAAGGTAACAAGCTGGTCTCTGCGCATAAAGAATTTGATCGGCATACTCTGGTTCACCAGACGTGCCGCTGTATAAGTATCATAATCTGTGGTAATGACCACACAATTTCTCTCTGCTGCCATCTTAATAATGGATTTTGGCACCTGTGGGCTTCCAGCAATGATCAGACAGCTTGCATTACATTCCAGCGCACAAACCTGCGCATCATAACGGTTACCCATGATAACCAGATCGTCATCATCCAGGAACTGCTCCATCGTCTCCGGATTTGCAGAACCAACCACAACTTTTCCCTTCGTAAAATAAGCGTGTTCGTTTCCGCAAAGCAACTGACCTTCCAGTGTATCAACGATATTCTGATACTGCGTTTTCGCTCTGGACAAAATACTGTTATCATAGACATCCATATAGGAAGTTGCAATATCGCCGGTAATGATCAGACCTTCCAGATTGTTTTCTCCATCTGTAACCGGCAAAGTTACAACATTTTGTTCTTTCATCATTTCCCATGCACGTTTCAGGGAAATTTTTCCGCTGACACCCGGTGTTTTGCGGATCTCAATATCTTTTACCTGTGCACCTACATCTGTGATGAGTCCAGGAGATTTTACCCCAAAAGTCTTCAGCACATATTTGGTTTCTTCATTTAATTCTCCCGCACGTTTTGCCTCATAACGCCCTTCGTCTGACTGATTCTTTAAATTCGCATATGCAATCGCCGCACAGATAGAATCTGTATCCGGATTCTTATGACCGACGACCCATACTTTCTTCTTTTTCTCTATAGCCATATTATCGGTTGCTCTCCTATACCCTTTATTTTGGGAACAGTCCTCTTCCATTCCCAGCTTCATTAAGTCAATTAGTAAACGTGTAACTACCCAGTGCATTTCTGTCACTGGGTATTTTTTCATTCTATCACTTCATTTTTATTTTGGCAACTACCTAATATGCTATTTCTGTGAGTTCTTACCATCATTGCAATTTTAAACAACATGGCATCTTCAAACGTACGAATATCAAGCCCAATCTTCTTCTCGATCCGCTCCAGACGGTACACCAACGTATTGCGGTGAATATATAGCTGGCGGGCAGTCTCTGAAATATTCAGATTATTGTCAAACAGCTGACGGATCGTCGCCATTGCTTCCTCATCCAGTTCCATATCCGCATGATCTCCCAACACTTCTTTCAGAAACAGGTCACACATCTCTACGGAAAGTTGTGAGATCAGACGTCCCAGTCCAAGTCTCCTGTAATAAAACACCCGTTCATCATCAGAAAACACCATTCCGACCTTAAGTGCCATAGATGCCTGGCGATATTTTTCATGAAACAATACAAAATCTTCTGCGGCATCGGTATATCCAACCCATGCATTACACATAGCTTCCATTTGTAAGTTGTCGATGATCCGTCTGGCAAACTGATCGTTTTCCACATCAATTCCACGGACATTTTTGATAAGCACCATTTTCTTATCATCCACGTCGATCAGATAATCCACCCCATATACCACAAACATGTTTTTCAGCATTTCCAGAATAATCTCATTTTGTTCATCTGCAAACTGGATCACGAAAATCATGTAAGTTCCGTTCTTCATTCGGATCTGATGCCTTTTTTCCTGAATCTGCTGTTCGGAAAATTCACCATTTAGCAGCTGTCTCAGGAAATTAATTTCATTCGTCGGCTCCTGTGCTGCCAGATAAAGATTCCGGATCTGGCAGCATGCCATCTGTCCGATGACATACGAAGCATCACCGGCTCCATTATTGCTTGCAAGCAAAATGTTTTCTGTCTGATCATTGATCTCAATTTTTAAAAAGATCCAATTCTGGATCGTCTGACTGTCTGCCATAGATTTTGCAAACAAAACAACCAGCTCCTGAACCTTTTCCTCCAGATCAGGTACCGTAGACGCCAGCATTTTCCCCTTTTTATTGAACAACACAAAATCCATACGGGAGATCTGTTTCATTTCCTTTAACGCCTGTGCCAGTTTTTTTCCGGGCAAACGTTGTTCCAATGTCTATCCCTCCTTAAAATGAAAACTGGGTATGAAACTCATACCCAGTTTTCTATTGCAAAAGTGCACCATCTGTACACTTTTCATCCTTATGCATAATTCTGCATGTTACACTTCTTAGTGAGAAATAACCTGCTCTGTCTCTTTATCAAAGATATGACCTTTGTTGATATCAAATGCAACTGTCACATCATCACCGTAACGGCAAGGTGTACTGGAATCAACTTTTGCTGTCATTGTAACACCATTTGCTGTGTAGTAAAGTAATACTTCAGAACCAAGCAGCTCGTATCCGGTACATTTTGCTTTGATTGTGTAATCAGCATGTTTCTGCAGATACTCTGGCTCATCATCCATATCATCCGGACGAATACCAAATACAACTGTTTTTCCGTCATATCCGCCATCTTTTAATGCTTTTGCTTTGTTTGCTGGCATTACATAGGTAGCATCACCACTTGTCAGTGTTACTTTATCGCCTTCTACCTTGCATACGCAATCTAAGAAGTTCATCTGCGGAGATCCGATGAATCCTGCAACGAACAGGTTGTCCGGCTCATTGTACAGTTTCTGTGGAGAATCTACCTGCATGATCACGCCATCTTTCATAACAACGATTCTGGTACCAAGTGTCATAGCCTCAGTCTGATCATGTGTTACATAGATGATTGTTGCGCCAAGTCTCTGATGTAAGGAAGAAATCTCGGAACGCATCTGTACTCTTAATTTTGCATCCAGGTTGGAAAGCGGCTCATCCATCAGGAATACTTTCGGCTCACGC
>ERZ773103.2216-NODE-2216-length-18544-cov-5.705501_pt1 | contig 18544 bp, 28 predicted proteins | sample MGYA00511118_ERZ773103 | MGnify/ENA primary metagenome ERZ773103 (study PRJEB29015, sample SAMEA2737821) | human gut metagenome | biome: human gut; feature: human-associated habitat; material: faeces | place: China | collected 2012 ... | reverse complement strand
TAGCCTATAGCATTACCATAGTTCAAATTCCCACTACCTCCCCCGCCTACAGAAATACTATCTATTGAACTGCCACCGCCAGCCGATACATTTGCGTTATATTGACCACGACCCATTGCTCCGCTTCCCGCTCCTGCTATTGCGTATCTTATACGGGTTACGTTTTTAGGTACTGTAAACGTAAATGTACCAGCTGTGGTATAGCTTTGTTCTGTATATACAGGCTTAGCACTGTTCAAAATCGCTTTAGTAGCACCATTTTTTTTAACTCTGCCCATTGTAGCCCTATTGTCTGTAGTTTCCCCAATAGCTATATAAGCTGTAACGCCATCTATTTTTGCGTTTATATAATCTCCGCCTATTTCTGCTGTTGTGGAATATGCTTTAGCTGTATGTTCGGTTGCACCTTTTTTTAAGTGTAATTTTTTTGCTAATTCCGCCATAATATCACCCTACTCTATCCATAATTCCGAACCGTTTGAAAAAACTATCTTCGGAACTTTAATATTAACACTACTAATAATTTCTACACCTGCATAAGTTAATTTAGCAATTTGTACTGTATTATCCTTATTAACAAAAGCTATGCCACTATCAGCATTCACCCCTTTAATACATAAACAGCCAGCTTGATTACTATCGCCAATATAAACATCATCACCGATTTTGTTCCATATACCGTTTGCCAAATTTAGAGCGCCTGTTAATGAGCCTCCACTTAATTTTAAATAACTGCCATCATGGTTATGAGCAGACGGCGCAAATGTTGATGGTTTTCCTGTGATTAAATTCCATGCAAGGCTTTTCCAGACGCCGTCTCCTGTAAAAATAGATGTTGCACTACCATCTCTTTTGGGCATTAATCCATTTGCCGTTGTTGATACAACTGCTGTACTTGCTTTGCCATTCCATGTAGTTTTTTCTGTATCTGTTACAAATCTGTGTGTCGCGTCTTGAGTAATCATGGTGGCAGGGTGATTTGCTGGGTGTACATAGTTGTTTGCACCTGTTGCAATACCATCTAATTTTTTCTTTAGTTCTGGAGTCATATACCCTTTTAAACTGTCCGTAACTACACGCCAGTCTTGTGCATTTACTACGTTTTGCAATGTATCAATCCATTGCTTTAATAATTTATCATTAGATAAAATTACACTAAAAATCAAATTCATTGTAGAATAAAGCACTGGGTCTTTTGAAATAAGTTGTGGAATTTCTAAAAAGAAATCATTACTATTAGGTATTGATTCATCTGGTCTTTTAAATCCATTTATCTCACTTGGCATTAATAACCCAAATTCTTTTTTTAATTCTTCAAACATGTTAGTCACCTCATAAAGATAGAAAGAGAGTAGTACACACCACTCTCCATATATAGAAATAGCCCCATATCCTGTGACAGATACGGAGCCTGAAATAAAACACCACAGCTGGTTTACTGAGAATATTTTATATATAAATATTTGCGCCCTGACTAGGAGCACATGGATAAAAGGAAACTTGTTTATTAGTTTGCCTAAAATATCATTCTGTATTATAATTATCTCCAGAGAGGAGGAGATTGCTATGGAAACCAATCTTGCAAAGACAATTGCTTACGACTTGACAATGGAGTATTTAAGACAGAAACGATACATCGACAGGACAAGCCAGAATGAAGAAACAACAGTTAATATGTTCATTAAAAAATATCAAACATATTACAGTCTATTAAAAGACAAAGAACTATAAATCATTAATCGGCGTTCCACCTAAAGTATGGATAATACGTCGAAACATTACAGCGGTATTTGTCATTGAGAGGTTATATTTTTTAATTAAAGATATAACCTCTTTTTCAACTTCTTTGTACTCTGGTTTATAATCCCCATCGTAATCAGAAAATCTAAATATATCACTCAATTGATAATCCATTACTCGTCCACCTCTTTAAACTCACCACTCTTAGCCATCTGAATTACATTATCCAGATCCTCTCTTGGAATATCACCAATCTTGCTCTGAAGTGCGTTCAGGATTGGCTCAATTGTAAGATTTGCAAGTTTGCCAAATCTCTCAACCTGATTGGAGATAAAAGAAGTATGAGAGTCATAGTTTCTGAAGATATCAGAAATCTTCAACTCGACAAGTTCACTACACTCAGCAATCTCTCTGCCAGGAATAACAGATGGCGCGGCTTCATAATCAACAAGCAGCACATCATATAATCCGGACTGCTTTAATGCATCATATTCTTCAAAGAATCCCTGAGTCGTACTATGGAGATTTGTGTATCCTTCAATAATCATCCGAACGAACAATACTCGTTGTGCAACAGAGTTAATTTGTACAATATCAGTACGTTTACGATCTTCGCCTTCGCCCTCATACTTAAACATTGTCGCATTTGCAATTCTACCAGCGAGTACGTCTTTCTCAAGAATTGATAGATATGGGTTAACCACTAGATTCTTTTTAATATATTCTGCTTTAGCCTCATTGGTTGGCTGATTTCTGTATCCTTTGCAAAAATCCAGAATACTCATTTTTTTTATTTCATTTGCTTTTTCTTTCTTTTTAAATTGTAACATAATCCTTTTCCTCCAAATATATCTTAAATTTCCAATACCATCCATCATTCGTCCATATTTCATAAACATCACCATATGGACTATATTTTACGTGGTCTATTTGTGGCGATGAAAGAACAGTTTCATATGTGGTAGATGATATATAATATTTATTCTCTTTCAGTATTTGATCAATTTCATAACTGTACATGCTCATCGCCCATGTATATACTAATTTCTGTCCGTGGATTTTCTTTATCCACATGGCATCTAATTGTAAGACTATGTAAGTGATTTCTGTCATCATCCACTAAAAACCCAGCTTCAACAAATCCATCATGGATAAATTTCGGAGTGAAATTATCCGGATCTGTTCTTCTTTTAGTAGGATGGTATATGTCATATACAATTTTTACATCATCTAATTTTTTATTCTCGTATCCCAACTCTTTGATCCAAAAAATTATGAAATCTTTCCATTGTTGTTTCATAGCATTCATCTGAATACGTGGTTTAATACAATAAACATTTAAAGATGGGTGGTAGGGATGTTCAATTGGTTTCTTTTTTGCTTTCGGATGCTGTTTGAAATAGTGTTCATTGTAGCGATTTACAACACCCATATCTAAAATTAATTTAACTATTTTAATCAGTTCCTTCCTTATATAATAGGGCGCAGAAAATGCTCTAGTCACACATTTTCCGCAAATAAAAAAGCCCTTACCAGATGACTAGATATTTTCTGGTAAAGACTTTTTGCTTTTCATTGACATAATTATGTCCTTCGTATATGATATCTGTGCACTAACAGGCACGCATGTTTGTGAAACCTTTCGGCTTACATAAGAGAAAGGAGTCACCCATGGAAATTCTTTATTACAAAGTTTTAATTGCAATTGCAGTTATTCGATTTTCGTACAATATTATTATGGATATCATTGATAGACATAAGAAATAAGTAGGTTAGTATCTATATTGGCGAAATGAATTTGAAGCACAGGAGAAACTGGTCATTTCTTCTCCGATAAAAATACTTATGTTTTGGTGCCAAGGTACACTTGCGCTGATATAGATTTAGATTGAAATTTGTAAAATTATATAGTATTATAAAGACGTAATAAAGAACATAAAATTACATGGTAGTGACTTCCAAATACAATCCGACCAATTGTAGAGAAGTAGAATCGCAGAAATAAGCACCCGACACGTTTCGGATGCTTATTCTGTTTTTATAAACAATTATTCAGTTATTCACAAATCATAGGATATAATTCCCATTTCCCGTTAGGGTACTTTTCAATATTCTCACAGACAGCTTTATGTACGTCATCCATATTCCCATAATTATGATCATAATGGATAACCTTTCCGCCTGTCATTCCGATTTCTTCACAAATCAAATTAAAATACATCTTCATCCCTTTTACTCCTTTAAGAAAAATATGTCTTCAACAGAACATTTTAGTGCACGAGCAAGTAATAAAGCAGTCCTCAATTCCGGTACTCGCTTATCCAGTTCAATCTCACTGATTGTATGACGACTAACGCCGCTGATTCGAGCCAATTGTTCCTGTGAATATTCCCTGACTGTGCTTCTAATATATCCTAGCTGATTTACAACTTTCATATGACAAATACTCCTATGTTGAGATAACAGTAGTATTTGTATGTTACTGACATTTATTATAAGAATATTTTACCAATAATACATGTCCGTGTACGTACCAAGAATTTATTATATTTAACTATTTGTATAGAAAATCATGTTGATGACTATATGAAAAAGATGTACAATAATATTTTACAAGTTAATCAAACTCTCCATTACGTAGTTTTTCTTGATATTTGTCTTTAATAAATTTCATGCTCTCATTAATGACATCATTTGTTTTATGGTACTTAGTTAAAATTGCTTCATATTTTTCGCCCATTTTAATTACCTGTTCGAATGCTTCTTTGTTATATTTTCTCCCACCTGAAAGTCCAGAACTAAAATCTAAAATACGCCATCTAATTGTGTCAATTCTATCATCAACAAAATTTTCTTGGAAATCCTTCAAGATATCTTGAATTTTCTGTATTTCATTATACTGCCATCTATCATGGGCTTCTAAAGTTTTGATACGTTTTTCTTCTTCAGCTTTGTCTTCTTCTATACCTGTAGTAATCCTGAATTTCTTTTTGAAATAAACAATTAACTCAATAATTTCTTTTATTGCAAAAAGTATTATAATAACACCAAGAAAGACTGTAACATAATTAATATCTGTAAGAGCTTGTATATTTGACATTCATGCAGTACCCAACCTTCCTACTTATCTTTGCCAAATAATGCATTGATAAATTTTTTAACAAGATCGTAAGAAGTGGTTGCACCTACCGCATTCGCAAAACCAAGACATGTACCATATATAATTGTATAGACTGTAATTGCCATACCGTTTGTGCTATAATATATAAACATTTCAGCAAAACCTACTGCTATTGCAGCAACAATTGCAAGTGGTACACTTTTATATGTAGCTCCAATAGCATCTAAAAATTTTTTCACGCATTCAATACCAACTGGAGTAGCAATTGAAGCAATCATCAATAATAAAATAAATAATTCAACAGTCATAATGAACCTCCTTAATAACTATTCACGTTGACATCTTCATGCGATTGTGCTGCTTTATTATCCAGTTCAGAAATTGCGGTATTTAGAATATTATCTGAAACCTCATCCATATTAGACTGGTTCTCAATATCATATACGTCACTATCTGTCATGGAATATTGCTTCTTTAATTTCATCATTTTTTCGTTATAATCAAGTCTAATTTTCATTGATTCCTTATACAGATTCATCTGAATCCGTGGAATATTTTCAGCATTAGAATTATTGTAATATTTAGTTACAATCGCTCCAACAATACCTCCAACAGCAGTTATACATGCACAGAAAATTGCAGTATCTGTATAACTCGTCCCGGAGAAATTAAACTGGACTCCTTGATAAATTACATAGATAAATAATGCAATAAACAGCCACATGATAATTTTTGATGTACGTGGTTTTTTTAATTTTTTCTTCTGCTTGTTCTGAACATTTATCTGATTAGCATCCTTAACAGCAGTTTTATTTTTTTTAATCATTTTTACCAATCCTTTTATTCATTCACATTTCGTAGAAAATCTATATTTTGTTTTAATCTTTGACATAAATAATCCAATTGATCTTTTGTCTCGTGACATGAGAAAGTAATTCTAATACAGCTTTGTAAGTCATCCTGGTCAATTCCGATTTCTGTTAATACAGTGGACGGTTCTGGAGAATAATTATTACAAGCAGAACCAGTGGATATCTGAATGCCATCCATGTCTAGCATTGCCATTAATTGATTCCCATTAACTCCTCTGATACATAAATACAGATTATTAATTAACCGGTTATTTTTAGATCCGACAAGATAAAAATTTGATATATTCTCTTCCATATAATTCAGTACATAATCTCTTGAGTAAGAAGTGAAAGATGAATAGTCATAGTTCTCAATTGCCGTTCCAAGAGCAACAATACCAAATACATTTTCAGTTCCACCAAACAATCCAGATTCCTGGCTGCCATAAATCAACGGTTCTAATTCAATGTTTGGAGATTTATACAAAACTCCACATCCTTTTAGTGCTCCTAATTTATGCGCTGAGAATCCAGCCATATCAATATTTAATTCTTTTACATCTAATGGAATTGTTGGAATAGAACCAGTACAGTCAACATACAAAATGCATCTATATTCATGTACAAGATCAGATAGGTTTTTAATATTCTGAATTGTTCCAATTTCTGAGTTTGCATAATCAACAACTACCAATGAATGTTTATAGAGTGGCAATATATTACTCAGCTTAGTTAAATCGAATGAACCATCTTCATTGATAGGAATTTTAAAACTTCTATTTGGTAAATCATCAATACATTTAATAATTGATTTATGTACGATAGGAGAGTAGAAAATGCGTGTCTCTGGTCTTGTTAGATGTAAATATCCTCTAATTGCCAAAGTATTTGATGCAGAACCACTAGATGTAAAATAGATATTATCTGAATCTGCATTAATAAATTTTGCTATATTGTCTCTGGAACTTTCAATGATTTTTTTAACATCTCTACCTGACTGGTATACAGATGATGGATTATAAAAATTATCTAACATAGAAATAACAGATTCTCTTACCTGTGTAGATAATGGAGTAGTAGATGCATTATCTAAGTATAGATTTTCATGTTTCATAATTACGCCATTTCTTATAAACTTCTTGTGTATCTTCTTTTACAAAAATCATTACAATAATTTTCTTATCATTTTTGGGATTATAACTTGTATATAGATCAATTGGATACACATTTGAATCGACATAAAACGTCTGTTGATCTCTATTAAAAATGCGAACAACATCTTTTTCCGAATAATTTTTCGGGGTTAAATTTGTTTTAATTATCATCCTTTTGTTCCTTTTTCTTGGGTAATTTGGAAAACGTAAAAAATAGGGGTATAACATTGAATAGTAATGTCATACCCCTATCTATAAAAAAATACTATTCAACGTCAAGATTTCCACCTTCTTCTTTTCCAGTGGAAACATTTTCCAAAATACCTTCCTTTTTATTAATATTGGTAGCTTTTGCTACTTTTTTCTCTTTTACAACTTTTGTTGCTTCATTAATTTCAGAGATAATATTTTTATAACTCTCTCCAAAATTATCTAGTTTTGATAAATCCAACTTATCTAATTTATCTTTTGCTTCTTTGGTCGTCATTTCTTTTCTTCCATAAGCAGAAGTTGTTTCGTAAATATCATGACAATTTTCTGAACAAAAAACAAACATCCATGTTGGTTTATCTTCATCTTTTTTGCAGACTGGACAGTATGAATATTTACTATGACAAACTGCACAAATTTTATTTTCTTTCAAGAAAGCACCTCCGTCTAAAATATATGGTGGAGCATTAAGCCCCACCACTTATTAATTATGATTAGGCATCTTCCTCTACTTCGTCAATGAAGTATACTTCAACCATTGCCTGATTTGTAGAACATGTATCTGTTAAGATAGATCCTTTGTAATCCATAGTCTGAGAATCACCACCAGTAAGTGCAAGTGTTACTTCTGGAGATGGCATAAAATCAGAAATATGAATAACTGCAGCACGGAAGTTTCCTTTGTCGCATGGATCAACTGCAAGAGCTTTTACGAATAATTCATGAGCTTTTGGATAATCTTTTCCGTTGATAGTTACTTTTGCACCAGATTTTACATTCTTCATATATTTAACAAAGTATTCTGTTTCGCCATCTGCAGTAGGCGGTGTAAGAGTATTATCAGAAATAGCAAACTCTGTTTTTGTTGCTGCACCAGCTGCTGCTAATGTGTACTGGGTACCAAGAGCACCGTTGTAAATACCGGATACTACAACACTATCTTTAACATATCCCTCAATATTAAGTGTTTCACCAGCTTTTACAGTTGTAAGAACAGGCATAACAATTGTATTCTCATCTGTTGCAATTTCAGCATCTGTAGCAGCGATAGCAGAAATAACAGCGAGATTCATGAATGCATTCTGAGCTGTAACTTCACCTTTCTTACCAGTATATTTTCTGTATACAAGATTACCTCTTGCATCAGTAATATCTGTAGAATCAGCTGTGATTTCAATAGAAAATTCATTAAGCTGTGTTAATGCATAAAGTGGTACACCAGCTTTTGTCTGTCCATAACCAAACTGCGCACGATCAATAATTACGTCTCCTAATTTGAAAGCCATAATATATTCCTCCTTAAAATTGTTTTTTTAAATTAAAAAAGAACAGTCAATTGACTGTTCTAAGTATCTAAACTTCTCATGAAATTGAATTTGTTTTTATCTACTTTACTCAAATCACAGAATCCAGAATAAGAACCTTGCAGTAATGCTCGTGTGCCTTCATATATCTGCAATCTTTGAATTGAATCGTAAAATTGTACAATCCCTACTTCTTTAAGTTGTTTTAAGTTATATTTGAAGCCTGGATGATTAATTAATGAAGATACTAGCGGTAGAAGATCAGAATCTTCGTCTTTTGCCTGTTTCGCAAGTAATTTTTGTCTATCCTCATCAATCATCCACTTTTTAGTAATTTTACCTTTTGCCTTTTCAACTTTCGGATGAACATTTAACATCTCACGAATATATTCAGATATTTCAGTAAACTGTTCTTCTGAAAGAATCATGTTTAAAAATGGATGATACAAGCAATATTTAAATTCACCAGTTTTTGTATTTTCTAATGGTGCAATTTGAAATTGTGTAACATCTATATCTGGGAATATTAATTTTAATGTGGACTTATAATCATCTTCTGATTGTTTTAGAATTGTCATTAAGATATTAAAAACTTCAAGATCTCCAACTTTACACCAGTCAATACCGGCAGTCCAAAGCATTAAACGAATAGAAGTAGAATTGTTTGTAAATGGAGAAAGTGCATTGTAAAAATTCTTCTCACCGAGTTCGAGAATATCCCCGATGGTTGGTTGTACTATACGGATTCCGTTAATTGTAAAATCCTCTCCAAAAAACATTTTCAATTTATCAAATTTATATTTTTTCTTTTCTTGGGCTTTTTTAGCCTCATCTTCAATTACGGCGGATTGGAGCGCATCAAGCATTCCGGATGTAACTTCAGCCATCACATCACCGCCTTAAATGATAGTTTGTATAATCAGGTTTCCCACCATAAGAGGTAGTAACAGTACCATTTAGATCAATCATCTCAAATACAATTGTTCGAACCAAATAATGATTATCTGCAATTGATTCTTTTGATGAAATAAGTTTAGACTGCATACCAAAAATGTTTGACCAATTAAATTTATCTCTTAAGATACAAGCAATAAGGTCATGTCGTGGAATACCAGTAAGTTCATCAACAATATCCTGTTCTTGACAAAATATTGTAAAAGTAACCAATGTATATTTTTGGAAATTATTATATCTTCCGACACTATCAAAACTTACTTGATAACACACCATGTTTTTAACATCTGTCTGTGTTTCCGGAATAAAAAGATACGGTCTAATGTTTTGATTTGTCCCAAAAAATCTACTGACTTCTCCTGCAAGATCGCCATTTTCGTCTACATTCAACGTCCCATCTTTGTTAAATAATTCTTTCTCCAAGTCCGGCTCATGCAGAGCATACAAAAGTTCAGGGCAGTTCAGTAATTTATTTTTAATCAATTCTTTATATCTAATATTCTCGTCATCAGGATTTTGAGAGTAAGAAGATAATTTATCCAATAATTCATTTTTATTTTTAATTTCCATCTACACACCTCCTAGATTTTTAACCCAAAGAGGGTAGTAGCTTCAATTGTTTCTTCTCCTAATGTGATTTCACACTTCACAAATAACTGCTTACCGAGTTGTGTTCTGTCATTAGGGAATTTAAGTTTCATCTGGTTATAACCAGTTTTATACCATGTTACTTTGTCAGTCCAACTTTCATCTCCAATAGAGCAAGACCATACAAATGTAGCATCTTTGCAATTCTCAGTGATATCTGTAATATCAGACTTTTGACCATCATAAATTTTAACCGTGAGATTCTTATAGCTCCCACCAACATTAACAACAGAAGATGTGGCTTCAATCTCTGTTAAAATCTCTGGTTTCTGCAAAGGCTTTTCAGCATCAGGAATTTCTTGATCTTGGTCTGTTCCTGGGACTGGATCATAATCGTAATAATCAGCCCACATGCCAATAATTCTTCCTGACGAGTCTTTTTCAATATAGTCTCTATGAGAATTGAATTGATTCTGATATAACGTCAAATCTTGAATACCAATTGGCTTCAAGTTTTCAATTTTTGTACATGACCACGTAAGCGGATGTACAGTAGGAGCACTTAAAATGATACGCATAGTTTTATTAATATCGTCGTTATACCAAAGTTTTTCCGTAATCGGATTCAGCGGAAGTTTGAATTTCTGCTGATTGTCTGGATGTTCTACATAACGATCTCGGTAAACTCCGATGGTGTAACTGCTTTGACTCCTTGTGGTTCCCCACATTTGACGTTTTATTTTTGTACTCCCGGAACGTTCAATCCACTGTAAACGGTAGTTAACCGGCAATACAAAATATTTTGTAAACTGATTAGAAATTTCCTTACCAACAATGAGCCATTTCTCATAGACTCCTTTTTCGTTAGCAATATCGCAATACATGCCGATCGGAAATTCACTCCAAAATTTTCTTCGGTAATCAGTTTCAAAATAATACAGCTCATCTCCAGGAACGAATTCCAATTTCTGAGATGGTTTAAATTGTAAGTAATACTCAGTCTGATCTTTATCTAGTGACTGATGAGTTTTCATAAAAAACTTCGCATCAATACGTGTTTTAGTCGTGTACTCATAAGTCATATGATCTTTTTTATCAGGCTGGTCATCATGGTAATAATCATAAATGTAACAAACTTTAGATTGTAGATCGGCATCCCAAGTCCGTTCCATTATTCGATCAGATTCTGCTTTTAATTTCTGACCAAGAGTAGTAGGTGTATTTCCTGTTGGATTTATTTCAAATCTTTTTCGATATTGACTATACGCCGACATCACTTATCACCTACTTTATTTATTAATAAGTCGCCGGCATCAAATACCAGTTTCTTATATCTTAAAAAATCGAAATGATCAGATTTTAGGATAGACAAAGCAGAATCTAATGTATTAATAATTTCTGAGAAATTTTTAGGATATAACAACAACTTGTTATAATTGGAAATTTCGAATAATAGATGTTCATGATACTTTACAACATCTACATTTTTAAAATCTTGATTCGTATTTTCATCTGTATACAGAATTAGCCAAAATAATTTTCTACGTAATTTTTGCTGATAATATTCAACTTGATTAGGTTTAAACTCACCATACTTATGTTTTACATTATCCATTTGAATTGCCGTAATCTCCAAAGTAGTATCCGTGTCTCGCAATCTCTCTTGAGTAATCACGTTCTAACTGTTGAAGTCTTTCCATATTTTTATTGTAATTACCAATTAATTTCTTTTCTTTATCAGAACCAATCATAACTGCCAGATTTTTATCTGTATCAATTTTTGATGGCATATAATTGATAATTATTCCTTTGGCTAATAACGAAGTAACAAACTCTGTATCAAAGCTGTCATCTACAGAATTTGTAAGTGTAAAGGCTAATGTCATCAGCTCATCATCTAATGTAAATTCAGAAAATTGTTTTCTAAATAATGGATCTGACATAACTGTATGTAGCCAGTCACGCATCGTATCATAAAAATCTTCTTCTGTATAACTTGCTAAATTCAAATCATCTATGCGCCTTAACGCACGTTTGTAAATTGTTTCATATTCAATGGAAGGCATTGATTATACCTCCTATAAGAAATCTTTAATACATGTCCCTAAAATATCATCAATCAATTTGATTTTATTCAAAGATGGATAGTTCTCATTACGGATCATTGTAACGGCTGTAGATTTAATAATATCACCAAGCCAATGAGGTGCTTTTCTTAACATATCAGCAAACTCATCATCATCTTTATCAAAATATTCCTCTGGATAATTAATTCCATCAAAATATTTATAAGTATCCTTTAGCTCACGCGCCCACATTGTACGTAAGTCTTCATCCATAATTAAAATTTTAGGTTTTGTAATATAATCAGTTCTTCTTAATGCCTGTAAATCACGATATTTTACGTAATCAATGTCACCAAAATATTCCCAGTGATATACAGTATTTCTGTCTACACCCGGAGCGTTTAACTTCCACGGTGTTACGCTTTTGCAAATAATTTCATCATCTGCGTTAAATGTTCTTGTGACTTTTTTCTGAGGTTCCGGGATGTGAACTTCAACTTTTGGTTCTTCCTTTTTAACCTCTGTTTCTGATTTTGTAAAATTATTACGTACAAGGTCAATCATCTCATCAGTAACATTCTGCATATGACTGCTAACAGAATATCCGTTATTTTTTAAAAAAGTGATTAACTCCTTATTAGTCGCACCAATTTCTTTTGATAATTCGTGTACTTTCATCCATTTTTCTCCTTATTAAAACAGGAGAGTAGCGCATGACTACTCTCCACAAAATCATATATTAGTTTGTAATTTTAATTTCACCAAACAGCTCGTCGATAACAACACCGATACCTTCCTGATATGCGATTTCAGCATCAACGGTCATATCTTTCTTGAGACCATCCATACCTGTTTCGTAGTAAATTACATCACCTTCGTTTACACGTTTGATTGGTTTGAACTCTGGATCAACTGGCATAACAAAAATTTTCTTGTTATCTTCAGCTGTAAAGATGTTTTCTCTTGTACCTGCTTTATTAACACGATCAAGAACTAAGCAATCATATCCCTCCCAAGAACCAAGCATACCATTTTTATGTCTCTCATCTTTCATTGAATCAGAGAACATATTGTAAGAAACAGAGTTCTGTAATTTCTGGATTGCCTGACGAGTACCAACAAGAATTGCCTCTTTACCAGTTACGGATTTAACAAATTCAATATGATCAACGATGGAATCTCTTGTTGTTTCAGATACATTTGTATCAAGAACCATGTCTGTTGGAAGAGACTCATCCATAGACATAAATGCTGTAAACAGAGCACCAAGTCTATACTGTTCGATAGATTTGTACATTTTATCTACTAAATCAGCAAAGTCGATTCTTCCTGTCTGGAAAGAAATAAAATCTGCGTATACCTTGATGACATACCATGATGTCTCAATACTGAAAGCTTTACCTGGTTTAACAGACTGTCTAATACTTAATGTTTAACTTATATTATTTCCTTAATTTGTTATAAATTCCCAGTGGTATCCACCACATGTTTTTCTTTCTTTTCTGCATACTTTTAATATCCCACAACTATCAATTGATAATTCGGTTGCTGCAGTAGTAGCATCTAAAAATTTTTTATTTAATTCAATACAAAATACCGGTGTTTTGTTCCTTCTAGGACTAGGTTTACCTTTATTAAGTTCACTTATCTTTTTCTTAACCTCATCAGTATGGTGTCTACCATACATTCCATTATTTTCACCAGTAATTTTTTCTTTTATTTTTGGATTGTTCCATTGAGCCAATGCATTAAAACTTCTGATTTCACGAAGATTAGAATTATTGTAAGAATTTTTAATTGATTCTCGTAATTTTTCTTTTGAATATTTAGATAGAATAGAACCACCATTTTGACCACCGGATTTTAAATTATATCCATTGTCTCTACTAATTGTATTGTAAAAATTAATCCAATAAATTTCTCTGTCATCCAAGATATTAATATCACAATATTCTAATATGTAAAATTTAAAATTATTTTCACCGTATTTATTCCAAGACTTCTGTAAATAATCATTGTGATGATGTCCATGTTTTAACTCACTAACATGTTTTCTCCAACGTTCTTCAACATCAGTAGATTGACCAATATATTTCTTTTGATTCACAGTGTTCTCAATGCAATAAATACCAGATTTTCTTATTTTATTCATTTATATTTATCAACTCTTTTATATATTTATTTTAAGGAAATAATTTTATAGGGATCGTTACTCCCCGTTGAGTTATTAACTCCACATACTCTCGTATGTGAACAGGCTATATCTTCATCCTGTCTAGGATGTGTACCATTTCCATTTAAGGGATTTTCACCCACTCACTTAAGCCGTACTCCTATAGTAGTTTTCTCTACAAATTGGATAGCCGTCGAACGTTTTTCTTTTCGAAACTTCGCTGCTGATTGTCCATTAAAAAAGAGCAGGGGGTTTAACCTCGCTCTCATACAATTAATTTTTTCTACTTTCGTAACCTTCACGCCTAGATTTATTTCATTCTTACGTTGTGGTTTAATTGTCTTTAGGATTTTCCAGCAATTAGATACATATTTTTTCACGCAACTCTCGCTACGCGGACGCTATTAGAGTCAACGTCATGATGATTTCCTGCAAATTTAGATACTGTCAGAAGAGAATTATCATTTACGAAGAACTGATTTTTATCACCATCTGCAATATTTACTTCCTGAACATAATCCATGAAACGAGAATTTGCTGGAATACCAGAAACCATTCTGTCTACCAGTACATCTTCGATTAAGGAAGCAATTTCCTTATCATGGGCGCGCCATGCCTGTCTACGTTTCATATCAGAAGCTGCTTTGAAGTTAATTCCAAGAACTCTATCAAAACCATTTCTTAATACTTTCTGAGTATCTTCTTTAGAATATTTGTCGTATACTCTATGGCTTGCATCCATAGCAAGGCTAGTAAATTCAACAATATTCTCATATTTATTATCAAACTGTGCTAAAGTATTAGCAGAAAAACATGTAATATCTCTCATTTTTTTAATCCTCCTTTCAATTACGCAATGTTTTTGTTCTGGATTACAGAAACACGAACAATGTTGTAGAATGTACCGTAGGAGATGCTGTGGATTTTACCAACAAATCCATTTGTACCTTTAAGTGTATCAAGCTGTCCTACTTCAGAAGCAACCCAAGCACCTTTACCATCTACAGTTACTAAATTACCAACTTTTACCTGTTTAGCAGACTCATCTGTAAACTGATACTCAGCAATACCAAAGATGTCTGTGTGTGTATCTGGCTCCTGAATAGCATAAGTTTTTACAGATTTGCCAGCTGGATTGGTGTAATTGTAAGCCTGAGCTTCCTCTGTTGTGAGAGCTTCTTTTACATTTGCTGGTGCGCCAGTAACTGCAATTTTCTCTCCAACCTTGGCGATAGTAGCATATCTTTCCTGTAAACCATCACCTGTGAACTCACCCATATGAATTGCAACACCATTATCTACTTCGATTGGTTTCTGTCCTTCATCACGTACTACCGCATCATACAGATCGCCTACGTCTGTTGCTAAAAGACGAGAAGATTCAAAAATACCGTGAAGTTTTCTTTCACGAGCTTTTAAATTTGTATAAATCATTATTGTTCCTCCTTAATTAAGATAATTTTTGTAATAAAAAAGATCGTCTAGTTGACGATCAAACTTTTAATATATTTATTTCTGTTTAAGCAAACCATCTAAGAAAGATGAATTATGTTCTGTTTTTACAAATGGCAATACTGTTGGTTTATTTTTAACTTCTGGCTCAGTATTCATAGCAAAAGTTTTGTGTGTTTTAACTAATTTACCAAGCGCAGCATCAGCCTTTTCAATCAGTTCTTCTTTTGAGAATTTTGTAAGAACATCTTTCTTCATAAGTGCTTTAAATTCATCTGTTTCAAGATACTCACCATATGCTTCATCTTCAAATACTGTCATTTTATCCGCAATATCCTCGGCTTCTTCATATTTAGCAAGTTTTTCCTGAATAGAAGAGTAGTTAGCTCTCATAGAATTTAACTCTGCAAGTTCTGCTTCTGTAACAAACTCAGCAAACACTGGTTCTCTATCGCCATCAAAAGCAACCACATCGTCAGTTGTTGTGAATTTCTGTTTAAAATAATTACCCATATAAGACTCATAAATAAAATGATTATCATATGTACTTACAATCCAATAGCAATCATTTTCTGCCATTTCAATTGGCTCAAGTAAACGATACAAAGAACTGCGCAGGTCTTCATGAGATAAGGAGAATACTTTAGAAAAACTTTCAGTTCCGTTTTCCGGCTCTGGATCAGCTTCCGGACTTTCTGGTTCTTCTGGTTCTTCAGGATCTCCCTCTGGCTCAGAACTTCCTTCAGGATCTTCTGGATCTGCTTCCGGTTCATCTGTTCCAAATTCTTCCTCGAATTTTGCTTCAAGTTCTTCATCCATAAGAGAATCATACTCAAAAGTAATATCCTCTACAGTTTTATTATATTTAGAAAGTAACTCTTCAAATTTCATATTTTTCTCTGTACTTCCTCCTTTCTCAAAATCTTCTTTATTAAAAGTATCTATATTGAGACTGGATAGTGTCTTATTTAACGCTTCCAGCGTTTCAATTAATTTTGACTGTTCTGATTCTGGTAAATCATTTACTACAGAATTATTTGACTGTGAGAAATCTTTTAATTTTACATTAGAACCAGTCATTCCTGGCATCACTTTATTTCCATTTTCATCATAACCAAGGATAGTAACGCCGGAAAAATATCCATCTTCAATATGTAAAGTTTTATCTTTATTGTCCCAAGTCATCTGTTTAACAGAAATTTCTACGCTGCAAGGACATTCCCCTTCACGCTGAATAATTTCGCTTGCTTTTGTGTATTCATCATAAACATATCCGTCAATAAATACGTTATATCTATCGTTTTCTTCGTCATAAACAAGTTCTGCATTATTTGTTTCAGGAACGTTACCAACAGCAATTTCGTCATAAACAATTTCACCATCTTCTTCATGTGCGTTATGAGTATAGAACTGTGGTTTTCCATCTACATCATGAATAAAACCAAGAATCGGGCGATTCTTAAATGTTGGAAGTAATTTATTCTCCATTGTTTCATAAGAGATTGTACTACGGTTAAGATTAGTCTCTGTATGACACGCCTGTAATCTCACCGGACAAAGCCCAGCAAGTGTCGGATCGTCATTTTCCTCAAATGTTAAATTGCCGCTAACCTGGAAAACTAATGGTTCACCATTCTTCTCTGCACTAAAAGTCATTGATTTTTTCTTTTTACTATAAAAATCATACAAATCATCAAGTGTTAATAATCGTTTGTTCAACTTTGCATTCCCTCCTTTCTCGAATTTTTGTGTATAAAAATACCACTCAATTTAGAAAAGAGTGGTCAAATACAAAGCATGTTGCTATATGTAATTTTTTTATTTGAATCTGAAAAATTCATATGTTTGTCATTTAGAAATGTATACATATTTCCATCATGAGAAACTAACGTGAAATTCTCTTTTAATAATTTTTCTTTTGTTTCCTCGTCAGAGGTTTTTATAAAATTATATCCCATTTAATCACCTATTCATTTGCCTTAGTTCCAGCGTTTTTTCCCCCGTCACGACTAGCCACACCTTCTGGAGACAGATCATCATCATCCTTGGTTGGTGCACCGCCAGTATTGCTAGAACCGCTTTGTGTGTATGATGTGCTGAGTGGAATCATAAGATTCTTAATTCCAATAGCATTTTCAAACATTAATTTACAGTATGCATCGTATGGATTACCCATTAGGCTTGTCAGATAATCTAACGCAGATCCACCAACAGTAGCAGCATCCTTCATCGCAGATTGATATTCATCTTGGTTATACCAAGTGATTTTATGAATCATAAAAGTATATCCTTCAGATACACAGCTCTTTAAATAATGGTTATACCAAGATTGGATTTTATCTATAAACACCCAACATGTACTCATATCATTTTGTAATGCATGTTTTAATCCAACTGAATTAGTGCTTGTGCCGCCACTGATAACTAACTGTGATGCACCTGCGTTTGTGAAAATATTAGACGCAGACTGCGCTAATTCGTCATTGGAACTTGTTGTATTAGAGCGCGGAAATTCAATTTTTTCAATTTCCATAGGAGAATAAACTGTTCCGATTAATTCAGGAACTACAGAATTAATAAGAGATTGCATTTGCTGCACGAGTTCAAGAGATAATGAGAAATCATCAAGCTGATCTGAGCCATCTACCATAGGAATTTTACTAACAAGTAATACATAGTTCTCTAATGCATTACGATTGTTGATTAATTCCTGTAAATCAATGTTATCTAAAATAAGTTCAAACAGTGGGAGATAGTATGGGAGAGGAGCGTAGAACTCATCGTCTGGACATGTTGTTAAACAAAATGTTGTATTTGGATCGAGTCGATACCATTCGAAATCACGACCTTTAGATTTATAATCATTATACCCTTGGGAGACTGTAATTAATTCTGTGTAAACTCTAAAAGAGCTATATACCCTCTTGGATT
>ERZ773103.2215-NODE-2215-length-18550-cov-3.899162_pt1 | contig 18550 bp, 23 predicted proteins | sample MGYA00511118_ERZ773103 | MGnify/ENA primary metagenome ERZ773103 (study PRJEB29015, sample SAMEA2737821) | human gut metagenome | biome: human gut; feature: human-associated habitat; material: faeces | place: China | collected 2012 ... | reverse complement strand
CAACACCGCCCACATCCATAACATTATTGATATACAATATATTCATTTCATCACCTCAATCCTATAAGGATTTTTCAATATAGTCAATTACACTTTGATCTTCAATTTTTCTTGCAAAAAAACAATCTGTTTTTATTGCTTTTTTTATATCGATATTTATATCTTTACATAGTGAGTTTTTAGCAGATACTTTTTTACATAATCCACAACTAAACCTTTTTATCTTGGCAATATGTCCTGCTGTTGTTTTAATAACTATCTCAAATGTTTTAAGGAGTTATTTTTACGGAATTAAAAAGGTAGTAATCCCGGCAGTTGGACAAATATTAGAACAAATTTCTAGGATTTTATTTTTAATATTAGTCTATTACTACATAAAAAATGATAATGTATTATGTTATAGTGCACTTATCGCTATTTCAATTGGCGAAATGATAAATATAATATTTATTACTGTAAATCTCTACAATGATTCTAATCTATATAAAAAATTAAGCATAGATATAAATGATTTTAAACATGCATCTTTTGAAACACTAAAAATGTCTATACCTATAACATGCAATAGAATGTCTAGCATTGTGCTTCAGTCTATAAGTTCTATAATTATACCTTCTAGATTGATTCTCGCAAATATGAGTTATACAGCTGCTTTAGGGGCTTACGGTATTATAAGTGGTATGGTTATGCCGTTTATATACCTTCCATTTTCAGTAGGTTCAGCATTAGTCGTAAACTTAATTCCAAGTATATCTGGTTTGCTAAGTACAATTGCCATTGGTATTCTAGCTAAATTTAAAGCAATACTAATAAATGATGGTATATATGTTCTTCCTAATCCTTTTAGTATTCCTGTAATCGTTATTTCAATACACATAAATAATTGTGAATACCCTAAAATTCTTAAATAATCTGCTCCTTGCTTAATAGCTTCAGTCTCATTTATAAATATTGAAAAAAGCTTTTCTCCAAAAACTATTAAAACTATTGTTGTGAATAAACCTAGTATACAAGAAATTAAAAGAGTGCTCTTATATCCCTTTAAAACTCTATCCATTCTTTTAGCTCCATAATTTTGTCCAACAAATGCTGTTAATGCACTTGCAAATCCACCTGCTGTCATCCATGAAATAGACTCTATTTGTGATCCAACTTTTTGAACTGCAATTGCTACTGGTCCTGCAACAGCTACTATTCTGCCTATTAGCATAGCAAAGAATGTAAATAAACAATTTTGAATTGCTGTTGGTCCACCATATTTACATATATTTTTAATATATTTTAAATTAATAAATTTCTTATTATACAAATTGAAATTATACCCATTTTTTATAAATACATATATAAATATAATAGTAACCAACAATTGTGATAATACTGTAGCTAATGCTGCTCCTTTTACCCCTAGTGGACTAACCTTACCTATTCCAAATATTAAAATTGGATCTAGAACTATATTAACTATTAATCCTATTGTATTTACTATAAATGGAGTTTTACTATTGCCTGATGCTGTAAATATTCCAGTAAACTGTGGATTTAAAAATGCACATATCATACCTAATGCAATAATAATTAAATAATCTAATGACATTTTTATTATTTCTACATCACCTAAATTAAAAAATCCAATAAGCTCTTTCTTAAATAAAATTAATATAACTGTATATACTATAGCCATTATTAAAGCTAAGGTTATACTACTATATATATATGAATTCCTTTCACATTCATCATTTTTTCCTATAGATTGAGATACTCCAACTTCTGCCCCTGTTTTAGTAATTAATACTAATGAATTACCGAACCATGAGAAAAATCCTGCTGTTCCTATTGCTGCAACTGCTGCCCTTCCAGCCTTTCCTATCCATATCATATCAACAAGATTATATGCCATTTGAATAAATGAAGTTCCTAATATAGGTAACGATAATGTTATTAATGTTCCTATAATGTTTCCTGATACTAAATCAACTCTTTTTTTCATTTATAATTGCCCCACCCTCAATTTTAGCAATAAAATAGAAGCAATAAAAACTTATCACTTCTATTTTATTAATTAATAATTAACTTTATTTTAATATGTAAAAGCAATATTTTATTCATTACTTTCTTTATTTTCCTTTTTATCTTTTATTAAAGTTGCTGTTAATGCAGTAGAAGCTGCTAATAAAATAACTAATTTGCTTAATTTTTTTAAATTCATAAAACTTCCCCTTTTTATAAACAATAATTTTATTAATTTACTTAAATTGATTAATATTGCTATTATATTTATATCCTGCTGATTCTAATCTTCCTATGATTTCTTCTTTAGTTATATCAAAATCATCACAAAGTAAATCTATATTACTATAAAAATCCCTTAATTTCATATTAATCATACTAACTAATATATTAGGATCCATTTTTAATAATGCTTCTCTATCCATTTCTTCCTCCTTATTTGTATTTTAAATACATTTTCCATATTTTCCTCATAATTATATTGTATATAAAAATAAACTAAAGTACATACTTTTTTAGTACTTTAGTTTATTTTATTTATATATTAAATATATTTTTTACTTTCCATTTCCAACTGGATTCATTTCTGTAACTTTTGCTGCCTTTGTTTTTTTTGCATTTTGAAAATTATCATTTTCCCAAGTAGCTTTTTGACCTTTCTTAGCCATAATAACACCTTCACTAAATATTTATATATTTAGTATTAACAGCATATACTATTTTATTCTATTTCTTACTTTTTGGAGTTTCTGGATCTAAAAATGAATATTTTTCTCCGTCCTTTTCCCATCCTAAAATTGAATTCATATTAACATTTGCTGCAGCCTTAAAGATTGACTTATCAACATCATTAAAGTTTTTCTTTAATTCAGCTATCATATGTTTTATTTCATGTCTCTTGTTTCCTATTTTTTCAGCAGCAACCATACATGCACAGTTAAGAGGCCATAATCCTGTATATTTTATAAATCTCTTTATAGCTTCTTCTTCTACATAATAAAGTGGTCTTATTAATTCTATTCCTTCAAAATTATCTGCTTTTAGCTTTGGCAACATTGTTTTAAAGTTTCCAGCATAAAGTACATTTAACATTGTTGTTTCTATAACATCATTATAATGATGACCTAATGCTAATTTATTGCACCCTAACTCCCTAGCCTTATTGTAAAGTGAACCTCTTCTCATTCTTGCACAAAGATAACAAGGATAATCTTTAGCTTTTTCATCAATTATTTCAAATATCTTAGATTCATAAATATGTACTGGAATGTTTAAATGCTCACAATTTTCTATTAATAAATCTTTTATTTGTGGATGATATCCAGGATCCATAGCAATGAATTCAACATCAAAATTTACTTGACCATGCTTCTTTAATTCTTGAAATAACTTAGCCATTAATAATGAATCTTTTCCACCTGATATTGCAACAGCTATTTTATCTCCTTCTTCTATTAATTGATAATCCTTAACAGCCTTTATAAATTTAGACCATATTGGCTTTCTATATCTTTTAACAATACTTCTTTCTATTTCTTCAAGAGTTTTTTTAGCTTCTTCTGGAATTATTCTCTCACATCCACTACCTGCTATACTACTCATATCTATCACCTCGTATTTTTAATAACAAAACTTATTGTACTTAAATTATCTAATAAAAGCAATAATGTGAACTACTTTGATTTTAGTCTAAAAAAGGTTGTATTAAAAATAATACAGCCTAAAAATTAGTTTCTCCTAACTCTGGAACATGATCAAATTCTATTTTTTTCCCTTTGTAAGTAAATTTTACTCCATCAATCCAATCACCAGAATAATTTTTTTGAAGTAAATTGTTTATTAATGTATATTGAGTTATATCTCCTCCCGTAGAGCCAGCAAAATAATTATTATACCAATTTACTCCTTTATAATTTGCTATTGGTGTATCTCCTGCATTATTTCCAATTTCATTTAAGTCAAAAACAGCTATTTTCTTTCCATTTACCTCTTTAATTTCAGTAAGTGTTATTGGCAAGCCACTAAATGCTTTTTCACTTAATGTATTTGCTAATATTGTTAATTTATTCTTTAATAAATCATTTTTATTTATTTCAACTTCTCCAAGATAAATTTCTTGCCCTTCATTTGCATCTTTAGAATATAATTTAAATACTTCTGTTTTAACTTGTGTATTTGTTTCTTCCTCTTTATTGTTAGTATCTTTTTTATTAACTTCTTCACTACTATTTTCTATATCATCTTTTTTATCATCTTTTTTATCATCTTTTAATTCACTTTTTGATTCATCTTTTACTTCATTACTCTTATTTGTTTCTTCAACTTCAGTATTATTTTTATTATTAGATATGTTTGATTTTTCACATCCATAAATAGATGTACTCATAATGCATATCATAGCCATAGCTATTATATTTTTTAATTTTAAATTTCTCATATCTTTTCCTCCAACTATATTGTTTTATTTGAAGTTAAAACCTACATCCTTAGCTTCATGGGAATCAGAGCCATAAACCATATTTATATTATTTTTAATTGCTAATTCATATAATAATCCGCTTGGGTAAATTTCTCCACAAAACTTTTTTCTTAATCCTGCAGTATTACAATCAAATTCATAACCTTTATCCTTAACATTTCTTATTATTTCTTTAAATATTTCATAATTTTTATAATCTATAGGATATATTTTATTAAATTATTAAAATAATCCTAACTATGAAGTGATTTATATTTTAATATATAAAAGTATAGACTATATAATATATATTTTTTTGTAAAGAAAGGATAATTATATGAAAAAAGAATTATTAGAAAAGATAACTGACCATTTATTAACAGATATAAAGCCATCAACATATGTAAAATCAATAGAAGATGATTTATGGGGAACACCATTGCAAATAATTAATGAACTTAAAACTGTAGAACAATCACCTAAATATCATCCAGAAGGAAATGTATATAATCATGTAATGCTTGTGGTAGATAAAGCTGCACAGATACGTAGCCTGGCAAATAGTAAAAAAGAATTTATGTTAGCTTCGCTTTTACATGATGTTGGAAAAAAGGTAGCAACAAAAAAGAATATCAAAGGAAACTATACATCATACAATCATGATAAAATTGGCGAAAAAATAGTTAATGATATATTAGTTCAATACGATATTAATAATATAGAACGAGAAAAAATAGTTAATTTAGTCAAATATCATATGCATCATTTGTACATATTGAAAAGTTTACCTTATGAAAATACAGAAGAAATGATTAAAGATGTGGAGCTAAACGATATGATTCTATTGTTTATAAGTGATAGGTTAGGAAGAGGTCAAAAACGTAAAGATGATATTGAAAAGGAACTATCAGATGTAAAAACTATTATAGGGATACTAAAGAAAAAATATAATGTAGATATAGATGTTTTTGAAAAAGCATATAAATTAATAATTAAATAATAAAATGGTATTTACATATATTTAATTATGAATAACTTCATATATTACCTCATAGTATATATGGAAAGAAAAAACTGGAGGTTTAAAATGAATGTTATTGATAAGTTGAATAATAGCTATAGAGAAAATAGGATATATTATTTTATGGTTTTAATTTTCTTTTGTGTTGGCATAGCATTAGGAGCTTTTATGGTTAAATATATGAATATTAATGATTCAACAGATCTGTCTAATTATTTTTCATCTTTTACAGAAAGCATACTGGTGAGCCAAGTAGAAAGTACTAAATTATTCTTTAATATATTGATTAAAATATCAATTACAGTCGTAATAATAATTATATTAGGATTTACCGTATTTGGTATACCATTTATCTTGCTAATTGATTTAATAAAGGGATTTACATTAGGCTATACATTTACTTTTTTATTAACAACTTTTAATGGTAAAGGAATCTGGTTGGCAATAGTATCAATTTTACCACAAAATATTTTTTATATTCCAAGTTTTATTGCATTAAGTATAATTTCTATTGAATTTTCCGCTACAAAACTGCGATATAAGTTCTTTAATAAAGGGACAATAAATACAATAGTAAAGAAGGAATTAATTTTTAAAATAGGGGTTTTGGTATGTATATTTATAACTGGTGTGTTTATTGAAAGCTATATATGTCCAAATTTAATGAAATTTATTGTTAGTAAAATTACTTGATAAATTTCTGAATTCCAAGAAATTTATGAGACCAAATAATAATTAAAGGTGAAATGGGGAGAGTTATGAAAGAAATAGTAAATGAATATAAAGAATATTTATTAAATAGTCACAAAAGTGAAAATACTGTTTATGCATATGTAACAGATGTAAATTTATATATAAAATACTTGAATACAAAGGATATTTACCTTGATGAAACAGATAATCTAACTGTACTTGGGTATATACAATATTTATTACAAGAAGGAAAGTCTGAACGGTCAATTAGCAGGATAGTAATAAGCTTGAGAAGTTTCTATAACTATCTTAAAGAGCATAAGATAATACGTGATATCCCTAAGATATATTATAAAAGCACAGATACTACTAAAAAACTTCCAGAGATTCTTACTGTGGAAGAAGTAGATAAAATAATAAAAATAGTAGATAAAGATTGTAATAAAGGGATTAGAGATAATGCCTTACTGGAACTTATGTATGCAACTGGTATGAAGGTGTCTGAAATAATCTCTTTACAAGTAGAAGATATTAATTTAGAACTATCATATGTCAGATGTCATGATAATAAAAATTATGAAAGACTTATTCCTATTGGCAGAAGTGCTGAAGCTGCACTTAAGGAATACCTATCCATAAGAGATATGATTGCAGCAGCAGGTGTTCATAATTTATTTGTTAATTTAAATGGAAACAAATTAACAAGGCAAGGTGTTTGGAGAATAGTTAAGGAATATTCTCATAAAGCAGGAATAAAAAAAGATGTAAATTTAAATACATTTAGGCATTCTTTTGCTGTACATCTATTACAAAATGGTGCAAATGTGAGAGCTGTACAAAAACTTCTGGGCAATCAAGTGTTAACTTATATGGACACATATTATGAAATTATTAATAATGATAAAATTAATGTGGTATATAAGAATTCACATCCTAGAGCATAGATATTATAAAAAAGGTGAATATTCTTCTATTAAAGTGGTATAATTTGTAGTATTACATGGTGAAAGCATGTATAATAAAAAATGGTTAGCAAATGCTAATTTAGATAAAGATTATTGCAGAATGGGTAACATATAAGGAGGAAAAGTAATATGAGAATGTATGACATTATAATGAAAAAGAGAAAAGGTTATGAATTATCTAAAGAAGAAATAGATTTTTTTGTTAATGGGTTTACAAAAGGGGAAATACCTGATTATCAGGTTTCTGCTTTGTTAATGACACTTTTTTTCAATGAAATGTCTAAAAGTGAGACAGCTAATTTGACAATGTCAATGGTTAATTCTGGAGATGTAATTGACTTATCTAAGATTGAAGGAATTAAGGTTGATAAGCATTCCACAGGGGGAGTAGGAGACAAGACATCAATATGCTTAACTCCGCTAGTGGCATCTCTTGGAATACCTGTAGCAAAAATGTCTGGAAGAGGTCTAGGCCATACAGGTGGAACTATTGATAAGTTAGAAAGTTTTAATGGTTTTTCTGTTGAATTGACGGAAGAGCAATTTATAAATAATGTCAATAATATTAATATTGCAATTATGGGACAAAGTGGTAACCTTGTACCAGCTGACAAAAAACTTTATGCTCTTAGAGATGTAACAGCTACTGTTGATAATACAGCTCTTATTGCTTCAAGTATCATGAGTAAGAAACTTGCTTCAGGGGCAGATGCAATCGTACTAGATGTTAAAGTTGGTGATGGTGCTTTTATGAAAACAGCAAAAGCAGCAGAAGAGTTAGCAAGTGAAATGGTTAGTATAGGGAAAGAAGTTGGAAGAAAAACTGTGGCAGTTATTTCAGATATGGATCAGCCTCTTGGTTTTGCCATTGGTAATATTCTTGAAGTGAAAGAAGCTATTGAGCTATTAAAAGGCAATGGACCTAAAGATCTACTAGAATTAACACTTACTTTAGGTGGAAATATGCTTCTTTGTGCAGAAAAAGTTTCAAGTCTTGAAGAAGGTAAAGCACTTTTAAAGGAAAATATATCAAACGGAAAAGGGCTTGAGAAGCTTAAAGAGTTTATCAAGGCTCAAGGTGGTGATGTATCACCAATAGATAATCCAGAGTTATTCCCTGTAGCAAAGTACATAATTCCTGTAACAGCAGAAAATGATGGATATATTACCAAAATTAATACTGAAGCAATGGGACTAATAGCTATGGAGCTAGGAGCTGGAAGAGCTACTAAGGATAGTATTATAGATTTAACAGTAGGGATAGTTTTAAACAAAAAACGTGGAGATAAAGTAAATAAAGGTGATGTTATAGCTTATATCCATAGTAATAAAGAAGATAATAATAAAATTGAAATGAAGATAAAAGAAAATATTATGATAAGCGCAGAGTTTAATGATAATATTCCTTTAATATATAATGTAATAAGTTAAATTTAAAAAATATGATAGAGAGAAGTAGTTCTTTCTATTATATTTTTTTTTCTTTTGGTAACACTAAGCTTGAGAGGAGGAAGAAAGATGAAAAACACGCTAATTAAGACAATATCTCTTGCTATTTTAACTTTATTATCATTTAATACATTTGTATATGCAAGTATAGGTGAGTCAGTAGATATTGGTGAAGAGTATAGCATATTATCTTCTATTACTTATGAGGAGGGAATGAATGTTGATGCAAAATCAGCCTTATTAGTAGAGCCTGTTAGCGGTACTGTACTTTATGAAAAAAACTCTGAAGAAAAATTTGCACCAGCATCTGTTACTAAAATAATGACAATGCTTTTAGCTATTGAAGCAGTTGATAATGGAAGCATTACATTAAGTGATAAGATAGTTTGTAGTGAAAACGCTAAAAATATGGGTGGAAGTACAATGCTATTAGATACTGGAGAAGTTAGAACTGTAGAAGAAATACTTAAAGGAATTGCAATTGCTTCTGGAAACGATGCAGCAGTTGCTATGGCTGAATATTTAGGTGGAAGCGTAGATAATTTTGTCTCCATTATGAATAAAAGAGCAAAAGAATTAGGTATGGTAAATACGAATTTTAAAAATTGCAATGGGTTGCCAGAAGAAGGACATTACACAACGGCTAAAGATATTTCAATAATGTCTTTAGAATTATTAAAACATCCTTCAATTTTAAAATATACAGGTACATATATGGAAACCATATCTGAAGGAAGAAAAAGTCCCATAGAACTGGTAAATCATAATAAACTTGTAAGATTTTTTGATGGATGTGATGGACTAAAAACTGGCTATACAGAAGAAGCTAAGTATTGTATATCTGCTACAGCTGTAAGAGATGGTGTAAGAATGTTAGCAGTAATAATGGGTGCTCCAACATATAAAGTGAGAAATCGTGATGCTAGTATGCTTATGAACTATGGATTTTCAAAATATGAAGGCAAAAAAATCTTTTCAAAAGATGAAGATGTAGAAAAAATCTTTTTAGGTAAAAATACTGATAGATATTTCATAGCAAAAGCAAAGAATGACTTGACTATAGTACTTGAAAAGGGTACTACTGGAGAGCCTGAAAATAAAATTACATTAAATTCTGAAAATTCTGAAAAAGATTCTTATAAAGAAGGAGAAATTATTGGTATTTGTGAAGTTCTTGTAGGTGATAAAAAAGTAGGGGAAGTTGAGCTGTATTGCGATAGAGATGTTGAAAAAGCAAACTTCTTTGAAAATATAAAATATAATTTAAAGAACTTATTTAAGGAAGGAATATAGTACATAATGAAGGGTATCTTAAGATACTCTTTTTATGAAATTTATCTTAATCATTAACAAAAGAGATATATTATACAATATTTATTATGATATAATCTAATTGGAGGTGATGGGATGAATAGAAGATTAAAGTATATATCATACATAGTATTAGCTTCGATGCTTTTTACAGGATGCTATAAAAATACATCTAATAACGATCAAAATAGCGATAAATCCACAGATAGAATAGATGTTACTATAGATGAAAATACAGGTGCTACCGAGGAAAATGGTAGTGGAGTGGTGGAAGAAGCATATACTGAATTTAATGCCCTTGGTAATACTTACTTTGGAAATAAGGGATATGAAGGTTTTAATGTCAATGATGAAATAGTTAATAGTAGCAATTATGTAAAAAATGAATATAAAGAAATAGATTTTGCAATAGATTTAGTATCACAGCACTTACTGGGAAGTGAAGATGTATATGATTTCCTAGTTTCCAGCAATGAAAATGGTGAAGTAATTCCTCTGACTGATAATGATAGAGCACAAATAGAAAAGGATTTACATAGCCTTAAAGTTGACCAATATGGTGTTTATGAAGATACTCCTCTATATTTTAATTTCATGTATGCACAATTTCTAGGTTTTGATGATGATGGAGTTAAGTTATACATTAGAGGTCATATTTCAGGGTTTGCTGTTTCTTATATCGTAACTGTATATGAACAAGAAAATAATTTATTAGCTAAGATAATATAAAGTCAATAAAAAAGTCTTTAGGAATCCTCTTCCTTAAGACTTTTTTATTTAATGAAAATTCATAATTTATATTTGTAGTTCATAAAATTATTTATGAGTGAATTGATTAATTTATATGGATGGAATACTGTGATAAAAAAAGTTGATATTATTTCTGGATTTTTAGGAGCAGGAAAAACTCGTTTTATTAAAAAGTTAATAAATGATGATTTCTATGAAGATAAAATTGTTATTATTGAAAATGAATTTGGTGAAGTTAATATAGATAGCTCAATATTAAAGAAGTCTAAGGCTGTTATTAAAGAAATTACTGCTGGATGCATTTGTTGTGAAATTACAGGTTATTTTAAAGAAGCTCTTATGGAGTTAAATAAAAATTATGAATTTGAGTGTATAATTATTGAGCCTACAGGAATAGCTAAGCTGAGTGAAATAATTAAAACCTTTAAGGATGAAGATTTAAAAGCAATATGTAGTATTAATAATGTTATTACAATAGTTGATTGTTTAAAGTTTGATATGTATATGAATAATTTCAGAAGGTTCTATATAGATCAAATTAAATATGCGCAGCTAATTGTATTAAGTAGGATACAATTAGCTGATAAAAATACAGTTAATCATGTTAAGAATGAAATAATAAAGATTAATTCTAATGCAGAGATTTTAGATTGCATTTGGGATAAGACTAATTTAAAAGATAAAATCAATAGTACCTATATGCTTCAAAATTTTCCTATGAGTAAAATTGCCTTAAAAAATATCAAATCAGGTATTGGAAATGTATCTACTAAAAAAGTAAATGAATCTTTTCAAAGCTTCACATTAAAGCTAAATAGAAAAATATCACCTGATGAATTGAGCAGTAAGTTTAAATTTATTGCTTCAAGTAAAAATTTTGGAACTATTCTTAGAGCTAAAGGGATAGTACAACTTTTAAATGGACAATATGGACAGTTTGATTTTTCCTTAAATGAATATAATATTGAAAAGATAGATTATAATGAGGAAAACATAATCTCCTTTATAGGAGTGAATATAAATAAGAAAGAATTAGAGTATTTCTTTAAATGAGGTATGATAATGAGAGCTGATTTAGAAATAGTATGTGGCTTTATAGAGGCTGGTAAAACAGCCTTTATAAATGCATTAAATGAATTAACAAAGATAAAGGATGAAGATACATTTATAATTTTAACAGAAGATGGACATAGCAAGATAGAAGAAAACTCAAAAGAATATAAAGTTATTTATTTTAACGATGATATATCTTTGATAGCCTCAAAGATTAAGGTAGCTATTTGTCAGTATAAACCTTACAAAATTATAATTGAGTATAATGGAACTTATACTATGGAAGAGTTTTATAAGACATATGCAGAGACTCTTAATAAGTATTGTAGATTAAAATGTGTATATTATATTATTAATGGAAAGACATTTTTATATTATTTTAAGAACTTATCGGAGTTATTTATACCATATATAGAAAATAGCAATTTAATATTGATAAATAATTGTAAAGAAATAACTAATAAAGAAATAGATGAAATATACCATATTATTTCTTCCATAAACTATAGTGGTCATATATTATTTAGTGATGATAATAGTGCTATACTTAATGAATTGAGAAAATCAAATCTGTTTTTAAATAATAAGTATAGGAAGATTAAGATGAATTTTCGTAAAAGGTTTAATTAATTAGTAAGAGATGGTGAATTAATGATTTTATTTAGACATTGGTGCTGGAGCTTTTTAGGTGTTGTTATTGAATCACTTCCATTTATAGTTATAGGAGCTATTATTTCAACAATTATACAGTTTTATATTTCAGAAGATATTATAAAAAGGATTGTTCCTAGAAGAAGAGGATTAGCTTTTCTTGTGGCTGCTTTTATGGGATTGGTTTTTCCAATGTGTGAATGTGCTATAGTACCAGTTGCTAGAAGTCTTATAAAGAAAGGTGTTCCTATTGGAATTACAATAACCTTCATGCTTTCAGTACCAATAGTAAATCCATTTGTTATTACATCAACATATTATGCATTTGAAGCTAACCTTACCATTGTATTAATAAGAGTTGTAGGAGGCATATTATGCTCCATTATTGTTGGAATGTTAATAACATATATTTTTAAAGATTCTACTATAGAAAGTATTATATCTGATGGATATCTTGATTTATCTTGTACCTGCTGCAGTAGCAATAAAAAGTATTATATATCAAAATTAGATAAGCTCATTACAATAGTATGTCAGGCTTCAAATGAATTTTTAAACATAAGCGTATATGTAATACTTGGAGCATTTATTTCAAGTATCTTTGGCAGTATTATAAACGAAGAAATTTTAAATGACTATACTTTTAACAATATACTAGCGGTGATAATAATGTTAGATATATCTTTTTTATTATCCCTATGCTCAGAAGCGGATGCTTTTGTTGGCAGTAAATTTCTAAATAATTTTGGAATTCCAGCAGTTAGTGCCTTTATGATACTAGGGCCAATGATGGATTTAAAGAATGCCATATTGACATTAGGCTTATTTAAAAGGAAATTTGCAACTATATTAATTATTACAATATTGCTGGTAGTTACAGCATTTTCTATCTGTCTTTCCTTTATAAGTTTATAGGAGGAATTATGAAAAGAATAAATTATGATGAATTAATTTTGTTTATGCTGCTAGTAATTTTAGATTTATTAATGATTGTCTTAATAGAAAGTGATGAAATACAAAATTTTATTAATGGACATATGCTTATATTTTTTAAAATTTCAGTTATAATTTTGGTTCTGTTTTCTATTTGTCAGTTTCCTAAAATTTTCACAATTCCAAGTAGGATTTATATTACTAATAAATTTTTCCCTTTAATATTCTTTGTAATAATTTTTCTTTTGTATTTTGCTTATGCTGATGATAAAGATGAAGTTATAAGTGATAGTTTCAATGATATTTTATTTATTACAGAAAATATTGATAATTATGAAGGAGATATGCTTTATTTTAAAGGATTTATATATCAAGATAAAGAAAATCCAGCCCAACTATATTTAGCTAGAGAAATGCTTACGTGCTGTCAATATGATTCAAGGATTATTAAGATTCCTCTTATAAATATGGATGAAACTATAAATGAAGAGACTTGGATAATAGTATATGGAAAAGTAATTAATGATGATGGATTAAAACTTAAAGTAGCTTGTTATGAAAAATGTTCTGAGCCCAATGATAGATTTTTGAAAGAACACTAATGTCTGCTTGTTATTTTTACTTTAGCTTGCTATTATTAAAATTGAACTAAAATAAGTGAAGGGTGGATTTGTATGGAACTTCCAAAAATTAAAGTGGCTGATTTTGAAGGTCCATTTGATTTATTATTACATCTTATAAGGAAAAATAAAATGGATATATATAATATTGAGATATATAAAATTACTAATCAATATTTACGTTATTTAGATGAAATGAAGGAAATGGATTTAGAAATAACTTCTGAATTTATCGTAATTGCTGCAACTTTAATTGAAATAAAGTCTAAAAGTTTATTGCCAAAAGTTAAAGTTGAAGATGAAAATGAAGAGGATATTGAAAATAAGCTTAAGCTAAGGCTAATTGAATATAAGCAAATAAAGGCAGTGTCAAACTTCTTTAAAGAAAGACATATAAACTCTGGGGAAATATATAGTAAAAAGCCAGAAATTATTGAAGATGAAAAATCACCTAAGTCTAATGATGATATATTTAAGAATTTAACACTAATTGATTTATATAATATATATAATAATATTTTAGAAACATACCATAATAAACAAAACAATATCAATTTGGTACAGAGAAAGATATATACTGATAAGTATAAGGTAGAAGATAAAATGAAGGAGTTGTTAGATAGATTTAACAATACAAATATTATTGAGTTTAGAACTATTATTAAAGAAAGTGAATCAAAGTTAGAGACTGTTGTAACATTCTTAGCATTACTTGAATTAATTAAGTTAAGAGTTATTATTGCTTATCAAGAAGGTAATTTTAAAGAAATACTAATGAAAAGGAGAGTAGAACATGAGCAATATAGACATTAATCAATACGAATTTGCAGAAACTTCAAGAAAAAACAAAATAAAATCTGCTATTGAAGCAATGCTTTTTGTAGCTGGAGAGCCACTAAATATAAAAGATATTTATACCAACCTTGAGCTGGATAGAAAGACTGCAAGGGAAATTTTAAATGAGATTACTGAAGAGTTTAAAGCTGAAAGTAGGGGGATAAAGCTTATTAATATAGATGATTCATATCAATTTGTTACTAAGCCAGAAAATTCAGAATTCATACAAAAGATGCTTAAAAAGAATAAAAGACAATCATTATCGCAAGCTTCTATAGAAAGTTTAGCAATTGTGGCATATAAGCAACCTATAACTCGTGTTGATATTGATGAAATCAGAGGTGTAAAATCAGAATCTGCATTACAAAGATTATTAGAGCGTGATTTGATAAAGGATGTTGGAAGACTTGAAGTTCCAGGAAGACCTATATTATATGGAACGACAGATGAATTTTTAAGACAATTTGGTTTACAATCATTGAATGAATTGCCTTCTCTTGACTTATATGAAGATAGCGATGAAAATAATTCTTTAGAGTTATTAAGTTCAGCATTAGAAGAAATTGAAGAATAATGAAAGGAAGAATATATAATCTTCCTTTCATTATTTTTTATTTTCTTTTGTGGAATCTTTATTAAAGGTCTTAATGAAATCAAAAATTTGGGGTATATAATCAACTAATTTATCCATAGTGGAATCATGATCTACATTTAAAAGTCTAACGAAATCATCTTTAATAACTAAAAATGCAACTGGTTTTACACTTACTCCTGCACCAGATCCACCTCCAAATGGATATTCACTTTCTTCTGTAGTCAATTCCTTTTCACCAAATTCACTTCCACCAGAAGCAAATCCTAAGGTTACTTTTGATATTGGAATGATACATCCTCCATCTTGTAATTCAACTACATCTCCTACAACGGTATTCACATCAATCATATCCCGTAAATTTTCCATAGTACTTCTCATTAAATTTTCTAATTCATGCTTATTGGCCATATTATTTCCCCTTTATAGGACACCTCCTCGAATAGGTATATTACTTTTTTTTATTAAAAATAACATATATATAATTTTTGCAATATTTATAGTTAATATACACATAATTGATATATTGATAATGTACTTATCTTTAAAAATTGGGTTAAATTTATTATTAAAGTTCTTTATTTTAAAAAAGGATGATAATAATTTAAAGATAATTGGGTTTAATGAATTTAAAAGTCCATAAACTATAGCTGTCCCTGCAGCATCATTAACAGAAAAATCAATATTGCTACTAATGTTAAGATATGGCTTATAACTATTATTAGATAGATTCTTAAATAATAGTTTTATAGATAATTTTTTATATCTCAACTTTTCACGATACTTTTCTTTTGATTCTTCTTTTGCATTATCACTAGAATCATACTTTTTTACCTTATCATCCTTGATGAATTTATATATTACTCCGCCATCAGAAGAAAGCAAATTTATTTTATAAAATTTTATTTCATAAAAATCTTCTAAATATTTTATAGATATCTTTAAAGGAATTGGCATAAAAATCAAGAATAAAAGCAAAAATACAATTAATAAAACAATCATAGCACCTACTCCTAACATTGTTTTATATTATTTCCTTTATAAGAAAAATTATACTTAATATTTTTTCAAAAAAGATGAGTAAAAATATCTTTTTTGAAAAAACTATTGTCATAAATGGATTTTACTAGAGGGTGATTTTATGAAATTAACCAAAGTTATATATTGCATTTTGTTTTTTACTATATTTTCCTTTGATTTATTAATGAGTCCTGTATATTCGTTAAATATTGAAGAAGATGACTTAGAAGATGATGTGGTTAATATGGAAAACGCTAATAACTTTGAAGGTAACAGATATTTAATAGACAATCTAAAGGTAGATGCAAGATGTGCTATTGCCATTGATGGTGAAACAAATCAAATTTTATTTGCACAAAATGCTTTTGAGATTGTTCCTATGGCAAGTACTACCAAAATAATGACTGCTTTAATTGCTATTAATTATGGTGATTTAGATAGAGAAGTTGTCATAAGTAAGAATGCAGCTAGTATAAGAGGATCTAAAGTAGGATATTCAGAAGGTGAAAATATAAAGATGAAAGAACTTATCTTTGGTCTTATGTTTAAATCAGGTAATGATGCTGCTATTGCTATTGCTGAAGATATAGGAGGATCTATCGAAGGGTTTTCGAAGATAATGAATGATTTTGCCAATAGTCTTGGAATAATGTGTTCTAACTATGAAAGTCCTCATGGGCTTGATAGCCAAAAACATTATTCTTCTGCTTATGATTTAGCTATACTAGCATCCAAAGCTATGAAAAATGAATTATTTAGAGAAATTTGTGGATCAAAGACTATCACAAAAGAAACTTATGGTTTTACCAGAGATTATCAAAATATCAATAAGATTTTGTGGAAGATTCCAAATGCGAATGGAGTAAAAACAGGTTATACAGGTCAAGCTGGTAAATGTTTAGTAACCTCTGTAAATCACGAAGGTAAAGACATAATAATAGTAGTATTGAATTGTGCTGACAGATGGAATCAAACTGAAAAAATATACAATCATGTATGTAGCAAATATATCTTTAAAAATGATTCTACTAAAAATTTAGTTGAATCAATGGGGATGATAAAACTTGCATCAGTCTTAGAGGAAAATGATTTTGCTTATGGATTTAAAGAAAATGAAAAAATTGAAATTGAAGTATTTGCTCTTCTTGGGGATATACATAAAGGTGATACTTTAGGAAAGCTATCATTATATGATGAAGATAAAGAAACAACAAAAACAGGTTTTAAAGCATGCAAAGATATAAGAAAAGAATGTTTTGAAAAAATTATAAGTTGATAAAGAAAAAAATATAGTAATTTTATACTATATTTTTTTCTTTCTATATAGATTTTATAAGGTATAATAAGGTAAAATTATTTTAGTAAGCTATATAAAGGAGAGAAATATATATGAGTAAAATTAATAAACTTACTACATTAGCAGAAACAAAATTTTTAAATCTATATAATGCTGAATATAGTAACAAAGGTGGCAATATAAAAAACTGGATAATAGCTTCAAGAAAAGAAAAGGAAAATCTAGAAGGGGTTTATTTGAATAATAAAGAATTACAAGATGATGCAGTTTTAATAGTACCTTTTCATAAAGAAGAAGAAAAAATAGTAGTTATTAGACAATTTAGAGTGCCAATAAACTCTTACATATATGAAATGCCAGCAGGGCTTATAGATAAAGGAGAAAGTCCTCAAACAGCAATAACAAGAGAGTTAAAAGAAGAAACAGGGCTAGATGTTATAGAAATCCTAAAAAATACAGTTAAAGGACAATTATTTTTATCACCTGGTATGACTGACGAATCTGTTACTTCAGTTTTTTGTACTTGTGGAGGTACCATAAGTAAATCATATATGGAAGAAGACGAAGATATTGAACCAATTTTATTATCACAAAAAGAAGCACAAGAACTTCTAATAAAAGATGTAAAATTTGATATAAAATGCTATATATATTTACAGGAATTTGCAAAATCAGGAAATAAAATGTTTAAGTAGAATAATTTTTTATAATTTATATTTACTAAGTAGGTATAAATATGTTATATTATAAAAAATTATTCTAAAATATTAACAAATGAAAATTAAAGGGGGAAAAACATGAAAGAAAAAGGTTACGGCTTATTTACCACCGTTGCTATGATTATTGGGGTTGTAATAGGCTCAGGAATATTCTTTAAAAGTGATAATATCCTT
>ERZ773103.2214-NODE-2214-length-18557-cov-9.519133_pt1 | contig 18557 bp, 23 predicted proteins | sample MGYA00511118_ERZ773103 | MGnify/ENA primary metagenome ERZ773103 (study PRJEB29015, sample SAMEA2737821) | human gut metagenome | biome: human gut; feature: human-associated habitat; material: faeces | place: China | collected 2012 ... | reverse complement strand
TAGTAGAGGTTCGAGTCCTCTATCCGTAGTTCCTTGGCAGGGGCGCCGGATACTTTTTAGAAGGTGTCCGGTTACTTTTAAAAATTGTATATATCGGAGTGTGGCTCAGCTTGGTAGAGCGCTACGTTCGGGACGTAGAGGTCGCGTGTTCGAATCACGTCACTCCGATTTTACCCCCATTTTATGGGGGGTTTTCATTTTTTAGGTGTTGAAAAAGTTGGTTGGCTTTGGTTGGGATTATCCAGTGTGTGCCAGATTCTTAAATTTGGCATTTCGCTCTTGGATAATCTTTTTCTTTTCGGCAAGGTTTGAAGTGTCATAGGTATAATACTTCTCGTTGACCTCGGTAGTATGTCCTAACATACTTGCGACCACTGATTTTGGTGTGCCTTTAGCTTGTAAGTCGGAACTGGTTGTTTTCCGTAGCTTAGTGATACCACCACCGTTTAATTTGTTTTCCCGGCATAACCGTGTCATGCAGTCAGTTATGTTTCTTGCATGGGTATAACTTCCATTGCCATCCGTGAAAATCCATTCACATAAAATTCCATGTTCTTCTTGTACTCGCTTGATGCGTGCCAATAAGTGATTAATCTGTCCGTCAACCGGATAGGCTCTTGATTTCTTGGTTTTAGTCTTACCAACAGAAAATTCATTTTTTAACCGATTGTGTTTTGCAGATTTATTGATACTGATGCAGATATCATTGATATCAGACCATTTCAAGGTTGATAGCTCACTAACCCTCATACCCGTGTACATTGCTAATTCTATGGCATAAGGCGGCATATATAAAGGGTTCTCCCTATAATATCCATGCAAGGCTTTTAAGATAATAGCAAGTTCAGTATCGGTATAGTATTTATCGCAGTCAGATACTTCAATTTCTCCACAATGTTTTGTAAAGTCCTTAGGCTCAAGAAATTCCACTGGATTATCTGTGATAATTTTTTCAATTCTTGCGTATCTAATCACGTTTTTTATATAGCTGAAAAACTTACGTGTGGTTTCTTTGCACAATTCAAGTCGCTTGATGGTTTCCAACATAAAAACTTTTATTGTGTTCTCATTAATCTGATTAATAGGCATCTCAGCAAAGTCTGTACCAACAAAGAAACGTTTGCAGTCAGTATTAAACTTATAGATTGAGTTATCGTCTAATTCTAAATCCTTAATACTTCGCCACATGTAATAGACTTCTAGGAAAGTAGGGCAAGTCTTTTCCTGCTTTTTTCGGGATTCCTCAATGACATAATACTCTATGATTTTACTATTCAATTTTTCCTCGTTGACACTCTCAATCTGCTTTCCCTTTGGCGGTTCAACCCCCTCTTTTGGTAAATAGCTGTACCACTTACCATTTTTTCCTTGCCAGTAGTTATACATTTTTTTGTGTAAATCAAGAACTTGTTTTTTATTCATATCAACCTGTTCTTGTATATCCGTTAGCGAAAGTATACCAGTTTTTAATTCTTGATACAATATCTTTATTGAATCTGCTCTCGACATAATGGCTTTCTCATATTGCAGGATTTCAAGGGCGTTCAGTTTAGCCAGTACAATCACGCCCCTTTTTAATTTTCAGATATGTAACACTGCTGTCTTTAAGGGGTGAGCCGTTTGTAATGATAGATTTTGTATCATACACCTGTCTGGTATATTCTTTCTGAAAGACGACATTCTCTTGTGTTAAATCCTGTAGAATATCATCTGTAAGCATTAACTTTTGTTCAATTGGCATTTTAAGGTTTTGAGATTTGAAAAATGCCTTTTTTTTGTGTTCCTTTAACTCTAGGTCTTTACCAAAATATTTGCTTAAATAACGTCCTCTGTTCTCCATGCTGTCTACATCAATGCGGTTTATTTTGATAAATCCATACGTCCATAAATCTTGTAGTTTTTCCTTTGCCACAAACGGAAAATCAAAGAAAATAACATGGTAGTGGATTGCTCCACGTTTCTGTTTCTCCCACGTTGCAATATATTTCAATGTCTGGACTTTGGTTTGATACAGATAGTAATTTAATCGTTGTATAAAATACTTAAATTCCTTGTTGGTTATAGTGATGTCTTGAATATTCTCTCGGAATGTCAGCGTTAAAAATTTGGTCTTGTTATCAAAATTGCAGTCAACAATACGGGCAATCTCCCAACGGGTTTGCTCATAGTGTTTTTGCTTGCGCTTTAAACTGTCATATTGCTTATGAGCCGACATTTCATCAAATACTTTACGTTTATGTGCTTGTGTATTACTTGTTTTTGAATCTGAATTTGAATGGCTGTAAATTGGAGTTTCATAGAAATACACTTCTTTCGTAGTAGGAGTTTCAATGATTTTCGTATTGTATACAAAACATTGTTTTGCTTTGCCCACGAAATTCACCTCGTATCCTATTTTGTATGTGCTTGTTTCTACTCCGATTTTTCGGAAGATGTTGTTTTATATATCAAGTAAAGATAGAACGATATCTGTTTCCTTAAATGGTGCAGATAGTCAGCACCTTATGACGTTGTCCGGCACTGACTATCTGCCCCCTTTAGGGAACTATTTTGTTCCGGCTTTTCTGATATTGGCAGCTTCTGCTTTGACGGATAAGCGTCCATTATAAAGACTCGCCCATGTAAGTAGTCCCTCAAATGAAACGGTCACTTGTCCTCTTTGCTCCAATTCTTCATTAGACACAAGCTGATTGGCATTTTTAACGCCAACTTTGATTTTCTCAAATTTCAGCTTTGGAAAAAGAACAGTGTAGTAGAAGCCTAGTTTCTCTTTGGTGTTGTAGTCAATCCATTCAGATACTTCGACTAATTGAAATTGTTCCTCCAGTTTGTCCGGGTTTAAAATGAAATCAGTTCCTCTAATCAATAAATATGACCTCCTTAAAATATTTGATTATCTGATATTCAGATATTTATTATAATACAGCACAGAATAAGCGATGTCAAGAGAAATATCTTAATATCCGATAAAAAGATTGACAGAGTGAAAACATTGAAATATAATGAGCATAAACAAGGAGGATTGCGATGAATAAAATAAAAGAATTGAGAAAAGAAAATAACATCACAGTTGCGGAATTGGCAAAAGAGTTGGGAATTTCACAAAGTATGCTGACTAACTATGAAAATGGGAATGGAACTCCAAGGGATGATTCTATATGGGATAGGTTATCACAACTGTTTGGCGTAAGCAAAAGTCATGTTATGGGATTGACTACAGATATTGATGTGGTTCACAGAAAGAAAAAATTTAAAGCGGTTGTGGATATGTCAGAACCCATATCAATACAAGTGGAAAATCAAACAGACATTGATATCTTGACTAAGTTGGACCTACTGGATGATGAAGATACAAACAAGGTATTAGACTTTATTAACAATCTTCTTACTATAAAGAAATATGAGGGAATTGAAGATAGTCCAATCGAATATGTGACGAAATAGCAGAAGTAATCTAAGGCGTCCACTTGCCCAGCCGACCCGCCGCCCTGTTAGGAACCGTCGCTCTGGGCATCCTTCGGAACGTTGGTTTTTGAAAGAACACGAACAAGAAAGAACTAGATGTGGAAAGTATACAGAGAATAGCAGACAGCACGATTGCGAAAGTGTTGTCTGTTATTCTTTTTCTTAGTCATATTCAAAAACAACGGTTTTAAAGGGTTTCTCTCCATAACGAATCAGCCATGCAGAATAATAGAGATTGATTTCAAGGGTAGTAGGAGTGCCGTTAATCTTGTTGTGTTCTGTTTCGATTTTACGAATAGTCTCATCAATTCCCCAATATTTGTAAACAATAACAGTTAGCTCCGTGTCTCGTGTGCCTTGATTACTGAATGACATGCTGTTACGGACATGGTAATCGGGCAGACTGATGTAATAGCAGATTCCGGCAATTAGACAGAACAATAAAAATGTAGTTATGACTTTTATTTTCATGTGTATGCACCTCTCTTTCTTAAATCCCTAAGGGGATAACTATATAGTACCTCGCTGTATAGTGAATTACTACATAAAGATTTATTAAATATACTTTGTGTAGGGGTGATGCATATGAATTATGGACATTTAGAGTTAAGGATAGAAGAACTGTTGAAAGAACGGGATATCAGTAAGAATACCATTTGCAAAGAGTTGGATATTCCGAGGTCAAATTTTAACAGATATTGCAGAAATGAATTTCAAAGGCTGGATGCAAATTTGATTTGTAAGTTATGTGATTATTTTGATTGTGAAGTTGGCGAATTGATTTGTTATGTAAAAGAATAACGAGCTGTTGCTGTTATTGGCATGGAATGGATAAAAGGGTATGCGGAGGTGTGAAAGTCTCTCATACCTTTTTACTTGTGTATTTTATAAAATCGAATTATACTGTGAGTAGTGAAAGTTAAGCAAATAGAATTTGTAAATCTGGACAAATCCGATTTATTATATGAAAGGAAATTATATTATGAAAATTGATGTATGTTCAAAGAAAGAACAGGATTATATTATTGAAAGACTGGTGGAATATAATCTATCTCAGGTTGAGGCTAAACAGAAAGAAAATTTCATAGATTTAAGCAAGAAAATCGGTAAGGATGATAAGATTGTTGCTGGTATTGTAGCAAGGATGTATTGTTGGAATGTAGTTTATGTTGATACATTGTGGGTCGATTCTAGTTATAGAGGGAAAAAACTTGGTAGCTTACTTTTAGAAGAAGTTGAAAATGATGCTAAATCAAAAGGTGCTAAACTTATTCATCTTGATACATTTGATTTTCAAGCCAAAGAATTTTATGAGAAGCAAGGGTATATTGTATTTGGTATATTAGAAAATTGTCCAGAAAAGCATTATAGATATTATTTGAAAAAAGTCTTATAGTTCTTAAATCAAACTTTTGGTCAATATATAAAACTCGACAACTTCCAGTTTGTCAAAATTAAGTACATAATCTTGCTTGGCACAATGGCGGAAATTAGCCACAGGGAACACCTATGGCTAGTGTTTTTTAGCTAATCTATTGAATTTAATAAACTTTTAGAACAAACGGATATACAAGTTTTCCTTTCTGACCGTTTAGGTCGCTTGTTTATATTTGTCATTGGTTGGCTTTTGGTTGGGATTCTTAAATACCCCTTACAAAGCCCGTAAATACGTTGTTCGTTGACCGTAGAGGTCGCAAGTTCAAATCTTGTCACTCCGATTTTTTTATTTGGGAAGCCGAAATCCTTATTTTACAAGGGTTTCGGCTTTTTCTTTACTCTTTTATCCGGCTTGTTTTAAGTCGCAAGAGTTTGTTTTTTTTGGCTATTCTAACACTTGTTCTAACAGTGGGTTAGAAGTTGTGATAGAATAATACAAAAAGGAGATGTATGTCATGAATAAGGTGAACGATATAGAACGTAGTTGCATTGACTGTGGAATCGGAAAATGTAATCATGGAAAAGGAAAATATCCAGATTTTTGTCTGACAACGAATATGGATGAGGCCTTGAAAGAGGAAGCTCTTCAAACATATAAAGAAGGTGACAATAAAAAGATTATGACAGCGGCAGCAGAAGTGGAGTATGAAAATTACTGTAAGATGACGCGTGTAGAAGAGATTATGGAATTTGCCAAAAAGATAGGTGCAAAGAAGTTGGGGATCGCTACCTGTGTAGGACTTTTACATGAGGCTAATATTTGTGCACGAATCTTTCGAAAACATGGGTTTGAGGTATATGGAATCTGTTGTAAAGCAGGAGCGGTTGAGAAAGTCTCAGTGGGCATCCCGAAAGCCTGTGAAGCAGTAGGAAAGAATATGTGCAATCCGATTTTGCAGGCGAAACAACTCAATGCGGCAGGGACTGATCTGAATGTTGTGATTGGACTGTGTGTAGGACACGACAGTTTGTTTTATAAATATTCGGATGCACTTGCAACAACGCTGGTAACAAAAGACCGTGTGCTCGGACATAATCCGGTAGCTGCATTATATCAGAGCCAGGCATATTATTCCCGTTTGATGGAGGATGATACGGACGAATAACGGCTGTGGAATTTTTGAGGGTGCGTGTTATAGTAAAAAGAAAGAACGAAGAACCAGAGGTAGGAAAGTTTAATTTTATGATGAAAGATGACATAAAAGATTGTGAGAAAGTGACAGCAACAGTGGAACTTATGTTAGCATTGGAAGAAGGAGAACAGTCAGCGAAAGAGAAAGGTTGGCTATCGGCAGAAGAAGTAGAAAAGGAATTGGGACTATGAAATCAATCATTGCAGATATTCATACACATACGATCGCGAGTGGACATGCCTATGGAACGATCCGTGAGATGGCGTTTGCGGCATCTCAGAGAGAGCTGAAGATGTTAGGAATCAGTGAGCATGCACCGGGGATTCCGGGGACAGTCGATCCGTTTTATTATATGAATTTGGCTGTGATTCCCCGTGAACTGTATGGTGTGGAAATCATTCATGGATGCGAGGTTAATGTACTGAGCGGTGGCAGATTATCACTTGAAGGAAAATAATGTTGCGTTGGAAGTGAATAACAGTTCTCTGGTCAAAGAAAAATCCAGATGGAATTGCGTGGAGAATTATAAGACGATGTTACGATATTGCATGCAATATCAAGTGCCGATCGTGGTTAATTCAGATGCACATGATCCTTCATGGGTAGGAGAATTTAAACTTGCGTATAAGCTGCTGGAAGAAGTTGGTTTTGATGAAGACCTGATCGTGAATAATGATCTGGCTAAATTAAAAAGATTTTTGGAAATTGAATAATTCCTCAAACTCAGAGAAATACACACAGATAATTCTAGTTATCTGCGGTGTATTTCTTTTTTGGCGATAACTATACTATAGTTACAAACAGCGACAGTGCGTTTGATAAAGTGATAGATGATAAATGTTAAATAAGCAGATACGAGGAGGATAAACGTATGAAAGAACAGAAACAGGAAATAGAAACCAGGAAAACCGTAAAGAAGAGTAAAGGTATCAGAATCAAACTGACGTGTGTGATCGCAGTTATATCTATTGCGGTCGGATTCTTTGCAGGATGGCAGGTACATACAAAATTTGGTGATGTGATGAATAAGACGGAGATTACCAATGATTACATTACCGGGAAACTGGAAAATGTCGGAGAGCTGACAACGCAGAAAGTCACTTACTCATCACGTCAGCTTATGGAAAAAGGTACCATTCCATTTATTACTAAAAAGGGATTTGTGATGCAGTATAATGCAACCATGACAGCCGGAATTGATATGAGTGAAATGAAGGTAAAGACATCTGATGAAAAAGTTACAATTTATCTTCCACATGCAACCGCCGGTAAAGCACATGTTGATCCGGATTCGATCACATTTACGGATGAGAAGAAAGCAATTTTAAACTGGAATACGCAGGAGGATGTGGCAGAAGCGTTGGCTGCGGCAGAGAAAGACGCGGAAGAAAATCCTGCAGTCGATAAGGAACAGCTGATTGAGAAAGCTGATGAAAATGCCCAGACGATCATTCATAACCTGTTGGATGACTCGGTGGGTCGACGTGAAGTAGAGATTAAATATTTATAATGATTGATACCATCCCTGGCAGTGGCTTACCCCACTGCCAGTTTTAGAAATTCCTGCATTGTCCGGCTGATATAGCGGCCTTTCTTCCAGTAGAAGCAAACTTCGCGGCTGCTGATCTCCAGAGGCAGCTTATAATATACGACATTTGCATTGAACGGCATATTCTCGAGAACGACATCTCCGATAAATGAGATCCCCATACCGGAACAGGTAATGTTGTATGAAGTCATCTGCTGGTCCATCTCGAGGGCAATCTTTGGTTCAAAATGATTTGCCTGAAATAGCTCTCTTGCGCGAATCCCGGTGTCATTGTTGGGTTTCATCAAAATAAAAGTTTCGTCTTCGAATAGATTCAGTGGAACGGCGGGGATAGCAACGTCTAAAAAAGTGTGATTAAGAATCTGCTCGGTGGACAATTGGTAATCGGTCAGGGTGTGATTGATCGCAAAATCTTTTGGCACCGCAAGGAGTAAGTGATCTTCGCGGTATATTTTTTTGTCAAAAATTGTCGAATCCAGTGCGGTATTTTCAAGGATAAGGTCTACCGTTCCCTGCTGTAACATTTCTGTCAGGCGGGAAGTGCTTTCTTCAATTAACTGAATGTTGATCTGTGGATGCAGACGTGCAAATTCCGCGATGAGGGAAGGCAGAATGAAAGAGGAGAATAAGTTACTGCCACCGATGATGAGACTGCCGGTTTTTAATTCTCCCAGATCATTGATAAAGTCTGCAAATTCATTCTTTATGGCGATGATCTTTTCGATTGACTGTACATATTGTATGCCGCATGGTGTCAGAGAGAGTGGCTTGGTACTTCGGTCGAAGATGGGATATCCAATCTTTTTCTCGACACGTTTTACATTAGCACTGAGTGACGGCTGTGAAATATACAGATTAGCGGCAGCCTTAGAAAAACTCTTTTCTTTGTACACTTCGTAAACATATTCCATTCCCTGAAACATAATATAGATTCCCCTTTTGATATAATTTTAAAACTATAATAAATATAAAAATATAAGTATTTGATTATAGTGTAGCATGGAATTATAATGAGGACAACTTAAAACGTAGGGGGATAGTGGAATGAACACTACAGCAGTAAGAGAAGAAAATTATCGTATTGAGAAAGATTCTATTGGAACAAAAGACGTTCCGAAAAACGTATATTATGGTGTACAGTCATTAAGAGCGGCAGAGAACTTCCGTATTACAGGATTGAACATGCATCCAGAGATCATCAACAGTCTGGCATATATTAAGAAAGCAGCAGCGATTACGAATTGTGAAGTCGGTTTGCTGGATCCGGTGAAAGCAAAAGCAATCGTGAAGGCCTGTGATGAGATTCTGTCGGGTAAATTCCATGATGATTTTATCGTAGATCCGATCCAGGGTGGTGCCGGAACTTCCCTGAATATGAATGCCAATGAGGTTATCGCGAACCGTGCCATTGAGATTCTTGGTGGAAGAAAGGGCGATTACAGTGTCGTAAATCCAAATGATGATGTAAACTTCGGGCAGTCTACCAACGATGTTGTCCCGACTGCAGGGAAAATGACATCGCTACGTCTGTTAAAGAAATTAAAAGCCGAACTTCTGCGTTTACATACAACATTGGAGAAAAAAGCGGATGAATTTGACCATGTCATTAAAATGGGACGTACCCAGATGCAGGATGCGGTACCAATTCGCCTGGGACAGGAGTTTAAGGCATATGCGGCAGCTATCCAGAGAGATGTTTACAGAATGGATCGCGCGATGGACGAGATGCGCAAGTTAAACATGGGTGGAACCGCAGTAGGAACCGGAATCAATGCGGACAAAACATATCTTCGGAGAATTGTGCCGAACTTAAGCGAAGTTTCTGATATGGAATTTGTACAGGCGTTTGACCTGATCGATGCCACGCAGAATCTGGACTCATTTGTATCTGTATCCGGTTCAGTAAAGGCATGTGCGGTTACACTTTCCAAGATGGCAAATGACCTGAGACTGATGTCCTCCGGTCCAAGAGCAGGATTTGGAGAAATCAATCTTCCGGCGAAACAGAATGGTTCATCTATCATGCCGGGAAAGGTTAATCCGGTCATCCCGGAAGTTGTGAATCAGGTGGCGTTTAATATTATAGGAAATGACATGACGATCACGATGGCAGCGGAAGCAGGACAGCTTGAGCTGAATGCGTTTGAACCAATTGTATTCTATTGTATTTTCCAGTCGATCGATACATTGACTTACGCGGTGAAAACATTTATTGATAACTGTGTATCCGGTATTACGGCAAATGAAAGCCGCTGTAAATATCTGGTGGAGAACAGTGTTGGCGTTATTACGGCAATCTGCCCGTATGTGGGATATCAGAAAGCGGCAGAGATTGCCAAGAAAGCGATCAAGACAGGAGATTCTGTAAGAGAATTGATTTTAAAAGAAAAGTTGATGGATAAAGAGCAACTGGACGCGATTCTGGATCCGGTCAATATGACGGAACCGGGAATCTCTGGAAAAGAAGGAAGTGTCGCTTGTTAGAAAGAACAAATCATGCTAGACTGGACTTATAATCTTATAGATTGTGAGTGATGAGAATGATTTATTTTGATAACGGAAGCACTTCGTTCCCGAAAGCACCTGGGGTAGGAGAGGCGATGGCCGAACTCATTACGACAGGTGCTTTTAATATTAACAGGGGAAATTATCAAGAAGCCTATGAATTGGAATTTCGTGTTCTGGACGCAAGAAATAAGTTACTTCGCTTATTCCATGCGGGAGAAGATGTGCGCGCTGTATTTACTCCGGGTATCACGTATTCTATCAATATGCTGTTAAAAGGCTATCTGAGGTCGGGAGATCATGTAGTGGTTTCCGGGTTGGAACATAATGCCGTGATACGTCCACTGACGCAGCTGGAAGGATGCGGGATTACCTGGGATTATGTGGAGACTGCAGAGGATGGAAGTTACGAAACGTCAGATGTTTGTGGAAAAATCCGTCCAAATACAAAGTTGGTGTTGATAAATCACGCGTCAAATGTCTGTGGAACGATCGCACCGATAGAAGAGATTGGAAGAATCTGCAGGGAGCGTGAGATACTATTTGCAGTAGATACTGCGCAGACGGCAGGGACTCTGGACATTGATATGGAGGCGGCGGGGATAGATTTCCTCGCATTTACCGGGCATAAGGGACTTCTGGGGCCGCAAGGGATTGGCGGTTTTTTGATGCATGATTCTTTGACGGAGGAGATAGAACCGCTGATTGCGGGAGGAACCGGAAGTATTTCAGATCTTTATGAGATGCCGGATTTTCTTCCGGACAGATATGAGAGCGGAACGATGAATCTTCCGGGGATTATCGGACTTTCTGTAGCACTTTCTTACCTGGAGGATACCGGGATTAAGACGATTTACAAAAAGAAAATGGAACTGACGGGATATTTTCTGGAACGACTAAAGGAGTTTGAGGAAGTCCGCGTGGTCGGAAAATCAGGAACAGAAGGGCGAGTTGCGGTAGTTTCACTGGATTTCCCTGAGAAAGATAATGCGATGGTGGCATTTGACTTGGAAACAGACTATGGTATTATGACACGGGTGGGACTTCACTGTGCACCATTAGCTCACAGAAGTCTTGGGACATATCCGTCGGGAACAGTGAGATTTGCATTCAGTGGGGCAAACACCAGAGAAGAGATAGATCGGTGCATAGAGGCATTAAAGAAACTGGGAATCAGGTAAAACCTGACAATCCCCACGTATCCCATAAAACCGATGGCTTTGGTAAGGTATAAGCGTTATCTATTTATAGCGGAATATATCAAAAATAACAATAATTGCATTTGGCTGGTTTGCTAGAAGAACCCTGGTCGGACTGTTATACTTTAGATAAGAATTTATCAATAAAGATAATAGGAGGAAAATTATTATGGCAGACTACAGAAAGATGTGGGAAGACCTTGGAATGGATCTGGAGACGCACGATCAGTTGTGCGAGGTACTTCCACAGGCAGTCGGAGATGTGTTCTTATCGCAGGAGAATCGTCCGGAAGCGATGGATTATTTTGATTTTGTAATTGCGGAAGTACATGGAGTTCGTCCGGCTGAACTGGTAGAGTTCCAGAAGAACGGTGGAAAGGTATTCGGAACTTTCTGTACTTATGTACCGGATGAGATCATTTTTGCGGCAGATGCAATCGCAACAGGACTTTGCGGAGGTTCTCAGTTCTGGGTACCAGGTGGAGAGAAAGTTCTTCCATTGAATACATGTCCGCTTATCAAGGCATCTGTTGGTGCGAGATTAGACCGTACATGTCCATTCTTCAGAATCGCAGATATGTATATCGGCGAGACTACCTGTGATGGCAAGAAGAAAGCCTGGGAGATTCTGGGTGAGGATGTGCCGATGCATGTCATGAATCTTCCACAGATGAAGCGCAGAAAAGATGTAAAAGCATGGAGCGAAGAGATTACAGATCTGAAAGCTGTTGTAGAAGAGTTTACAGGTAATAAAGTGACAGAAGAAAAACTGGCAGAGAGCATCAAACTGATCAATGCGAAGAGAAAGGCTCTGGCAAGACTTTATGCCTGTCGTAAGGCTGACAAACTTCCAATCAGCGGAACAGATACATTGTTGATCTCACAGATCGCTTTCTATGATGATCCGACCAGATTTACACAGATGGTGAATAAACTGGCTGACGAATTAGAGCAGAGAATCGCAGACGGTGTGAGTGTATTTGATGACGGAACAAAGAGAATCCTGATCACAGGTACTCCGATGGCAGTTCCAAACTGGAAGATCCATAATATTATCGAGACTTGTGGTGGTGCAGTTGTCTGTGAAGAGACTTGTACAGGTGTGCGTTATTTCGCAAATGAAGTGGATGAGTCTGGTAAGACGATGGAAGAACAGATTGACGCACTTGCAGAGCGTTATATGAAGATTAACTGTGCATGCTTTACTCCGAATACAGACCGTATGGATGATATCGTACGTCTGGCAAAAGAGTATAAGGCTGACGGTGTGATCGATGTAACACTGAAGTTCTGTAACTGTTTTGCAACAGAGAATTATTTTGTACAGAAGAGACTGGAAGAGGAAGGTATCCCATGTCTGTCTATCGAAACCGATTACACAGACAGCGATGCACAGCAGCTTAGAACAAGAATCAGTGCATTTATTGAGATGCTGAATAATTAGGATTAGAGGAAAATCATGGCAGAGATACAACATTACATATTGTTTCCGAATCATGAGAACGGAATAAAACTGTATCAGAAACTCAAGGAGGCGGGGATTCGAACTCAGATTTCTCCGACTCCGAGAGCTGCCAGCAAATGCTGTGGAATTTCGCTCCTTGTAAAAGACGAGACATTGCTTCCGGCGATTAAGGACTGTATTGCAGAATATCAGATAGAGGTGTTAGATATTGTAGCACTGGAAAAAGATGTGAACCGGACCAGAGACCGGTATTGTTAGAACTAGAAAAGGAGATCGTATTATTATGTACTATGTAGGAATTGATATTGGCTCAACAGCTTCAAAAGTTGTGGTGCTTGGAGGGAAGGAACTTCATTTTGTTATGCCGACAGGGTGGAGCAGTAAGGAGACGACAAGACTGATCGAAGAAAAGCTGGCCAGTGAATCGATAGACATTCAGAGTGATGATACGATTGTAGTGGCAACCGGGTATGGAAGAGTTGCGGTAGATTTTGCAGATTATACAATCACAGAGATTACCTGTCACGGAAGAGGCGGAAGAGAACTTTTCGGTGGCGACTGCAGCATTGTCGATGTCGGAGGGCAGGATACGAAAGTAATCCTGATAAAGAATGGCATGGTGACGGATTTTATCATGAATGATAAGTGCTCGGCGGGAACCGGCAAATTTATCGAGATCATGGCAAACCGTCTGGGCGTTACGCTGGGTGAACTGTTTGAGATGGCACAGAGAGGAAAGGTGCTTCCGATCAGTTCGCTTTGTACAGTATTTGCAGAATCAGAGGTTATCAGTTATATCGGAGAAGGTCATCCGAGAGAAGATATCGCAGCGGGAGTAATTGAGTCGGTGGTCAATAAGGTTGCACAGCTTTGCCAGAAGAAAGATCTGGGAGAGAACGTGGTGCTGACCGGTGGTCTGAGTTTTAGTCCGTATTTTACAGGAGAACTGGGGAAGAAGTTAAAAGTGAAGATTGAACCGAGAGAGTTCGGAAGATATGCGGGAGCATACGGTGCGGCTCTTCTTGGAAAAGAAAAAGAAGCAAAGAAACGTGCGAAATAAGAACACGTAATAAGAATACGAGAAGAAATGAAAAGCAGATGCAGAGTTAAAAAATATCAACTCGATCTGCTTTTTTGATGTTATTTAATCTGTGAGGATTACTCCAAGGATAAAATTTATCATGGACATGATGAAAAAATATCAGTAAAATAAAAGGAAATGTATTTTTATAGATACAATATATTGTAAAATGAATTTTACGCAGAGAAAGGAAGAGAAGATATGAGTAACGTTACAGAGATCAGATGGCATGGCCGTGGCGGTCAGGGTGCAAAGACAGCGGCACTTTTACTTGCTGATGTTGCATTCCAGACAGGTAAGTATGTTCAGGGATTTCCGGAGTACGGCCCGGAGCGTATGGGTGCGCCTATCACAGCGTACAACCGAATCAGCGACACTGACATCCGTGTACATTCTAATATATATGACCCGGAGTTTGTGGTTGTTGTAGATGAGTCGCTTCTGGATACAGTTGATGTAACAGCAGGGTTGAAAAAAGAAGGAGCGATCCTGATCAATACACCGGATTCTAAGGAGAGCCTGATTCCGAAGTTAAAAGGATATGAAGGTGCAGTTTATACGATAGATGCGAGAAAGGTATCTATGGAGACAATGGGAAAATATTTCCCGAATACACCACTTTTAGCTGCAATTGTTAAGATCGCCGGAATCATGGATGAAGATGTATTCTTGAGAGAGATGCGTGCATCATTCTCTCATAAGTTCGCCAGCAAACCGGAAGTTATCGACGGTAATATGGCAGCGTTAGAGATGGCGCTTAAGGAGGTACGTTAATATGGCAAGTGATATCAACAAATTAGGCGTAAAGGCAAAATGGGATGAACTGACAGAAGGTATGATTATTGCCGGTTCCGGAACATCCAAAGAATTTTGTACAGGAGAATGGGCTGTAAACCGCCCGGAATTTATTGAAGATAAGTGTAAACAGTGTCTGCTCTGTGTGCCGGTCTGTCCGGACAGCAGTATTCCGGTAAAGGATATGAAGAGAGGCGCATTTGACTATGATCACTGTAAAGGATGCGGCATTTGTGTAAAGGCCTGTCCGTTTGGTGCGATTACAATGGAAGGAGTGAAATAAAGATGGCAAAGAAAGATCGTTTATCAGGAAATGAAGCGGTAGCAATCGCTCTCAGACAGATTAACCCGGATGTATTTCCGGCATTCCCAATCACTCCGTCCACAGAGATTCCTCAGTATTTTGCGGCATTCGTGGCAAATGGTCAGGTGGACACAGAATTTATCCCGGTAGAAAGTGAGCATAGTTCTATGAGTGCCACGATCGGAGCTTCATCTGCAGGTGCAAGAGCACTGACAGCAACATCTTCCTGTGGTATGGCATTTATGTGGGAAGAATTATATATTGCGGCATCTAACAGACTGCCGTTAGCATTGGCACTTGTAAACCGTGCACTTTCAGGTCCGATCAACATCAACTGTGACCATTCCGACAGTATGGGTGCAAGAGATGCCGGATGGATCCAGATGTATGCAGAGACGAATCAGGAAGCTTATGACAATATGGTACAGGCTTTCCGCATTTCTGAACATAAAGATGTAAGACTTCCGATCATGATCTGTCAGGATGGATTTATCACCAGCCATGCAGTTCAGAATATTGAGCTGTTAGAGGATGATGAGGTTAAGAATTTTGTTGGGGAGTATGAGCCGGAAAATTATCTGTTAAATCCAGAGTGCCCGATGGCAGTAGGCCCTTATGCTCTGACAGATTATTACATGGAGGCAAAGCGTAACCAGGCAGAAGGTATGGCGAACGTAAGCCGTGTAGTTCTGGAGGTTGCAAAAGAGTTCGAAGAACTTTCCGGAAGAAAATATGGTCTGTTTGAAGAGTACCGCATGGAAGACGCAGAGCGTGCTGTGATCATCATTGGTTCGGCAGCAGGTACGACCAAAGATGCAGTAGACAGACTGCGTGAAAAAGGTGAGAAAGTCGGAATGATCAAGATCCGTCTGTATCGTCCGTTCCCGGCAGATGAACTGGCAGAAGCATTAAAAGATGTAAAAGCAGTTGCAATCATGGACAGATCTGAAAGCTATACAAACCACGGCGGTCCATTGGGAGCAGATGTTATGTCTGCACTGTTCCGTGCAAGATCAAAAGCACTGGCGATCAATTACATTTACGGTTTAGGTGGACGTGACGTGCGTGTGGAAGATATGGAAGATGTATATGCTACTTTACAACAGGTGATCGATGATGACGATGCAGGCGAGATGTATCGTTACATGGGACTTAGATAATAGGAGGGACGAAGAAGATGAGTTATAATTTTAAAGAGACAATGAACAAACCGGAACGTCTTGCTCCTGGTCACAGAATGTGTGCCGGCTGCGGCGGAACGATTGCAGCAAGAAATGTACTTCGTGGACTTCACGATGGAGATAAGGCAGTTATTGCAAATGCAACCGGATGTATGGAAGTTGCGACATTTACATACCCTTATGTAGCGTGGGAGGATAGCTACATCCACAATGCATTTGAAAATGCAGGTGCCACATTAAGTGGTGTGGAAGGGGCATATAATGCCATGAAGAGAAAAGGCAAATTAAAAGACGAAGATAAATTCAAATTCATCGCATTTGGCGGAGACGGTGGTACATACGATATCGGTTTCCAGTCATTATCAGGAGCGATGGAGCGTAATCATGATCTGGTATATGTATGTTATGATAACGGTGCTTATATGAACACTGGTACACAGCGTTCTTCCGCAACTCCAATGTATGCAGATACAACCACGACACCGGTAGGAAGCGAGAGCAACGGTAAACCACAGAATCGTAAAGATCTGGCATCTATCATTGCAGAACATGATGTGCCATATGTAGCGCAGACGACATTTGTACAGAATTTTAAAGATTTACATATCAAATCCGAGAAAGCAATCTACACACCGGGAGCAGCGTTCCTGAATATTATGGCACCGTGCCCGCGTGGATGGAGATACAATACCCCGGATATCATGGATATCTGCAAGAAAGCGGTAGAGACATGTTACTGGCCGCTGTTTGAGGTGGTAGAAGGCAAGTGGATCTTAAACTATGAGCCGAAGAATAAACTTCCGATTGAAGAGTTCTTGAAGCCACAGGGAAGATTTAAACACTTGTTTAAACCAGGCAATGAATATCTGATCGAAGCTTTCCAGAAAGAAGTTGACAGAAGATGGGAAAATCTTCTTTACAGATGTAATCGTTAAAAATATAATAAAATATGGAAAACATCACAGGCCAATGTTGACGTTTCGTCCAACATTGGCCTTTTTGGGAGTGTACGTTGTGAGAAAGATAAAATTTGCGATTTTGTATATGATAAGAGCAGCGAAGAGACTGTATGGAGCGCTGTTTAAATGGATTTTGCTGTCGGTGGCAGTTGGACTGGGGATTGGCTCGATCGCCAGTATATTTGCGAAGAGTATTGTATATGTGACAGAGTTTCGGGAGGCACATCGGTGGATACTGTTTGGCTTACCGGTTGCGGGACTTTTGATTGTATTTCTTTATAAGATTGCCGGACAGGAGAAGAATACGGGAACCGATATGGTACTCACCACGATCAGGGAGAAAGAGGGCGAGATGCCCGGACAGATCGCACCGCTGATTCTGATTTCTACGGTGATCACGCATTTGTTCGGAGGTTCTTCCGGTCGAGAAGGAGCTGCACTGCAGTTTGGCGCAAGCCTTGGGGACTGGTTTGCAAGAAAGATTAAATTAAATAACAGCGACAGACATATCCTGATGCTTGCAGGTATGAGTGCGGCGTTCTCGGCACTTTTTGGAACTCCGATGGCGGCAGCACTTTTCCCGATGGAAGTGGTCAGTGTAGGTGTCATGTATTATGCGGCTTTGGTGCCTTGCGTATTTTCTTCATTTATCGCAGAGAGGGTGTCTGTATTTTTAGGTGTGAGAACATTTGCCGTGCCGTATCCGGTAGAAAGAATCCCGGATTTCTATGGACTCGCGGCGGTTAAGATTATTTTTCTTGCAATGGTATTTTCGCTGATTGGAACGCTGTTCTGTATTATGTTGCACGAAAGTGGAAGACTGTATAAGAAATATTTTCCGAATCCATATCTGAGAGTGGCGGTCGGAGGTGTTCTTGTTATCGTACTCTGGTTCCTTGTGGGAACTGATGATTATCTGGGACTGGGAAGTAATGTAATCGCTTCTGCGTTCCATTCACATACGGGACTGTGGGTATTTGCTTTGAAGATAGTATTTACCTGTGCGACACTTTGTGCGGGATATAAAGGAGGAGAGATCGTACCGTCATTATTTATCGGGGCGACTCTAGGCTCGGCACTTTCGGCATTTGTGGGGCTTCCGGTAAATTTGTGTGCAGCTTGCGGAATGGCGGGTGTGTTCTGTTCTGTGACGAACAGCCCGATTACGGCACTTTTGATCGCTTTTGAATTATTTGATTTTAATGGAATGCCATATTATTGCGTGGTTGTAGCAGTGTGCTATCTGTTGTCTGGATATTTTAGCCTCTACCATGAACAGCGGATTATGTATTCTAAGACGGAGAATCGCTATCGTTCTGGCGCGGTAGAGAAAGATAATTCAAAATAAAAAAGAATGTTTCGGAAAGTGTATCGGTATGATACAATGAAATCAGAATATTTTGTAAAAAGTCAGAGAATTGACGGAGGAGGTTCGGATGAAATATCAGATTCAGGGAGATACACTCCCGGTAGTAATTTGTCAG
>ERZ773103.2205-NODE-2205-length-18605-cov-3.499299_pt1 | contig 18605 bp, 16 predicted proteins | sample MGYA00511118_ERZ773103 | MGnify/ENA primary metagenome ERZ773103 (study PRJEB29015, sample SAMEA2737821) | human gut metagenome | biome: human gut; feature: human-associated habitat; material: faeces | place: China | collected 2012 ... | reverse complement strand
ACAGATTTAGAAAACCATTAATGGTTATAAGTCTTTTCTTTTTTTTTTATTTTCTTTATAACAGCAAATAGCTGATTAGATATATTTTTAAGGAGCATTCCTGTTAAGTAAGAAAAACGAAGTTTGACAAAAAAGAATACCTTCCAATATAATCAGTGTAGTTGGTGACAACAACAAACACAAAAAATACTGGAGGTATCCTAAAATGAATTTTACACAAAATGAGAAGATTAGTCAAGTAACAAACGAAACTTTAGTGGTAGGAATTGATATTTCGAGTGAAAACCACTATGTAAGAGCCTTTGATTGGCGAGGAATTGAATTATCCAAAACATTTAAGTTTGAAAGCACAAGCTATGGTTTTAAGCGGTTAATGGAATGGTTAGACGAAACCTGTAAGTCCAACAGCAAAACAAAAGTTATCATGGGTGCAGAACCCACAGGTCACTATTGGTTCACTTTAGCTGAATATCTAAAAGAAAACAATATAAAGTTTGTATTTGTTAATCCGATGCACGTAAAGCGTACAAAGGAGCTTGACGATAATCATCCAAGCAAGAATGACAGAAAAGACACAAAGGTCATAGCAAAGCTGGTAATCGAGGGTCGATACCTGATACCGTACATTCCTGAGGATATCTACGCAGAGCTTCGGGTTGCAAACGAAAGAAGAATGCGTATTACAAGAGAAATAGTTGCAATTAAAAACCGCATACAGAGATGGTTTGCAATATATTTCCCTGAATATACTCATGTGTTTGGCAGTTGGGAATGCGATAGCAGTATTGAGGTATTAAGAAATTGTCCGTTACCGGCAGATGTTATGAGTTTGGGAGCAGAAGACATAAATCAATTATGGAGAGAAAAGAAAATCCGTGCTGTTGGTATTAAAAGAGCGAATGCTTTAATAGAAACAGCAAAAACAAGTGTTGGTGTTAAAAACGGAGCAAATGCAGCAAGGTTTGAAATGTCAATGCTGATAGAGGATTATCTGATTAAAAAGGAACAGGAAGCAAGGATTATTGAGATACTTAAAACTCTTTGTATTCAGGTTCCGAATAGTGAAAAATTGTTAAGTATTAAAGGTATAGGTATATTGACGGTTGCGAGCTTTTTCGGTGAGGTTGGTGATATTAGACGCTTTGAATCACCAAAACAAATACAAAAGCTTGCTGGATTAGCAATTGCCAATGATGATTCTGGCAAGCACAGAGGAAAAGCAGGGATAAGTAAGCGTGGCAGAAAATTACTAAGATATACACTGTTCCAAGCTGTTATATCACTTCTTATGCATTCGCCAGAATTTAGATACCTACACCATTACTATACAACAAGGTCAAATAATCCATTAAAAGGGAAACAATCAAAAATTGCTTTGTGCTGTAAGCTAATACGAGTCTTTTATGCCATACTAACAAAAGGTGTGGAATATGACAGCGAAAAGCTGTTGTATGACATTGTAAGACCAGAATTAGCTGCATAAGCAACATTAAGTAAAACAAGCTTAATAGGAAAAGCGTCCTCATAATTGAGCCTGTAATAGCTTACGAGATTAAAATTAACAAACAATGAGCAGGTAGTTGGTCACAGAATCACACCATCAGAGCAATGACTCGGTAATGGAGCAAAGACTGACACCACCTTATGGATAGGCGGAACGAAGGAATTTAGGGAAAATACCCTGTTAGATGTGGGAGGTTTTGCCGCTGTAAGAAATGTGGGATACCAAAGTGCCATTCAAAAAAACAACGACGCTTTGGTTTTTATACCCAGATTTCTTAAAAATCGTACTAAAAACAATCTGATGCAATGATTTTATCCATAAACCACTGTTTGAGATTTTAAAATCGTAAGAAAAACAGAGTAAATTAAAGAAAACCTAAGATTATATAGGGAGGGAGGTTTTTAATTATGCCACGAAAAGGTGAAAACATATATAAGCGGCAGGACGGTCGCTACGAGGGACGATATATCAAGGAATATGGTTTAGACGGCAAGGCTAAATACAGATATATTTACGGAAAAACATATTCCGATGTTAAGGAGCGTCTTATACGATTAAAAGCTGAGCCTAAAAACGCAGGAAAAACAGTGTCCTCAAACTTGAAAATATCAGAGTGGTTTGATATATGGTATGATAGTCAGACACATATCAAGCAGTCTACAAAGAGCATCTATCAGTCATATGCAAACAAACATCTAAAACCCAAAATGGGGACGGTAAGACTGAAAAAACTCAGCAGAGATTTAATTCAGCAGTTTATTGACGAGCTTAGCATCGAGCTTTCACCAAAAACAGTACGAGCTGTGTATTCAATGCTGAAGCTGTGTTTGACAGCAGCATATGAAAAGCATCTTATTGGTAATGTTGTTGATAAAATATGTCTGCCTAAGACCGTATCTAAAGATGTAAAGGTATTAACAAAACAAGAACAGAAGCGACTTGAGCAAGTTATTGAAGCTGAAAACAAAGAAAACGATATTGGAATTTTAATATGCTTATACACCGGAATCCGTATCGGTGAGCTGTGCGCTCTAAAATGGGAAAATATCAATCTCGACAGAAAAATAATGACAATAGATAAAACAATGTATAGTGTACAGTCCAATGATGGAAAATGCAAGACGAAAATAATATTAAGCTCACCCAAAAGCGTCAATTCGGAGAGGGATATTCCAATAGCTGAGTTATTGTCTGAAAAATTATCAAAAATACAGAAATCGGAAGGCTTTGTAATCAACAGGAACGGAAAGTATATTGAACCCGCCGTATATAGCAGGAGATATAAAAAGCTTCTTGAAAAAGCCGGAATTGAATATATGATGTTTCATTCCACGCGTCATACATTTAGCGTTCGAGCTCGGGAGCTTGGAGTTGACGTTCAGACGCTCAGCGAAATTCTGGGGCATTCGTCAGTATCTACCACGCTGAATTTTTACGGGCATTCTCTGCCGGAGCATAAGCACAATCAAATGGAACGGATCGGCGGCTTGTTTTCGCAGTCAAAATAAGCCGTCAGAAAATTGAAAACATGAATTATATAGCGGACTTCAAGAAAAAAGTCATTAAATTATAAACTTAATGACTTTATTGTAGGCTAATTGCTGTGGAATATTTATAAAAATACTGCTCCCAAATAAGGCATAATGACGAAAAATAGGAAAAAAACAAAAATTATATGCTTATTTTATGAAAAATAGTTTATAATGGAAAGGAGAATCAATGCTTAAGGGGGAACTTGATATGCGTATTGCTATCTGCGATGATGAGAAAGACGCATTACAACAAACTATAAATATTGTAAACAATGTGTTTTATGAAATGAATATACAGTGTTATATAGATCAATTTACTAATGCCCTTGATTTGGTGCAGTGCAAAAAGCAATATGATGTAATCTTTTTGGATATAGAACTTAAAGAACACGACAAAAATGGTGTATGGGCAGCCAAAATGACAAAGCAGAAAAATCCTGAGAGTATTATTATATTTACAACAAACCATGAGGAGTATATTGATGACGTTATTGAAAAATATGCGTTTAGATACTGGTCTAAACCTATAGACGAATATCGTTTAAAAAAGAGTATGCAAGTTATTCTTGACCGTATGCAGGTAATAAAAGTAGAGATATACGAAGGCAGGGATAATATTGCGTTGCCGCTTTGTAATATTATATACATTACACCGGAAGGGAAACATTGCAAAATAGTGACAATTAAAGGGGAATACATAGCCACAAAATCTTTTAAGGAAATTAAAGAACATCTTACTGCAAAGGATTTTTGTGAATGTCATGGCAGTTACTATGTAAATCTTAACTATGTTGAAAAATATTCTAATACAGAGGTTTATTTGAAGTATAAATCGCACGAATACAAAGTACATATGTCAAGACGGCTTTATTCTATTTTCAAAGAACGAATGTTTATTGTGGGAGGCGAAAAAATATGATAGACAAAATAGATATGATTATAGCGATTGTATTATCATGTTTGGTATTCATATTTTATACGAATTCGACAATGCCGCAAAGAAAAAACTATATTATGTCTAATATAAGCATAATTTTAGGATATATACTTATTTATGCTGTTTCCTTATATAATATACAATACATAAACATTGCGGTGTCTGTTGCTGTTAACTTTTTTCTTATATATCTATGTTTTAAAACAAATATAAAAAATGCAATTATTCAGTCATTGCTTTTGGTGGCAATTATGATGATTTCAGAAGGCATTATATCTATGTTTACCGATATATGCTCTGAAGTCAATGGATTATCAGGAAAATCATTGGGAGTGAAAATGATTCATGCCGTAGTATCTAAGCTGATATATTTTACAGGAATAGTTATCGTTAAATTTATATCAAAAGGTAAATCAAAAAATGAAAATTATAGCGTTTTTTTTAGCTTGTTGACTTTTCCTGTATTTACGATGTTATTTATTAGTGGAATAATGCTGATATTTGATAATATTAATGAACAACAAAGAATAATGTTTGCATTTATATCAATTTTTGGCGTTATCTCGAATGTAATTATATACTGGATGCATGATAAAACATTGATATATCAAAAAGAAATAAGAAAGCTTCAAGAGCAGAAACATAAAAACGATATGGAATTGATGTACTATAATATGATAGAGGATAAAATTGAAGAAACAAGAATTATGCGGCATGACTTTAAGGAGCATTTAAATATATTGGAAAGCTATATTGACAATGGTAATTCCGCAGCGAAAGAATATTTGAAGTCGATAGAGCTTAAAAGTGATGCAGCCGGTATAATCAATTACGCAAATAACACCGTTTTGAATATTATACTTTCTAAAAAACATAAACTGTGCGCTAAAAAAGGCATTATTTTAAAGATACACGCATCTGATGTCAGCTTTGATTTTATGAAAGATATAGATATTGTATCTATTTTCTCGAATTTGTTAAATAACGCGATAGAGAGCAGTGAAAAATCAGTAAAGAAAATAATATATGTAAATATTTATAAAATGAATAATGCTTTTGTGGTAATTAAAATAGATAACAGCTGTGACCAACCACCAAAGGAGGAAAACGGTTTCTATAAAACAACAAAGATTTCTGACGGAGAACACGGCATGGGGTTAAAGAGCGTTGCAAAAGCAGTAAAAAATTATAGCGGAGATTTGAGATTGGATTATAAAAGCGAGGATAAGATATTTTCGGCAATGATTATGATCCCATTAGCTTAAAAAATGCACAAGACGTTAATATTCAATATTAAGATGAATTTAACGTCTTTTTGTTTGCAAAAATTTATATTTAACCACTTTTTTCTAAAAATACTACCACTTTTTCCAAAAATGTTCACAAAAAGTTCATAATTTTGTATAATTACAAACACAAGTAATAGATGTCAGCTAATAAGAGAAAGAGAGGATTTATAAAGATGGAAAGAAAAAATAAAATAATTTCAAAAGGTTTAAAGATATTTATGAAGATATTGCCGCTTTGTGCGATGGCGATGACGTTGATAAGTGCTAATGCAACTGCATGCTGGATTCATGGACAGCCTGAAGCACCAAAAAACTTAAAAAGTTATCGTAAATTTTAATGTTAAATGTTTGAACGATTAAGCAAAAAAATGATTCACACGAAATTTGTCACGGGAGGATTGATGCTGAATACACAACTGACACCTGTTACTAAATATATGTAAATAATAAATACAATAAAAACCATGGTATGGGGGCGAAGAACGTCATAGACCATTTTAAAATATGTAAACAGAAAGGAATGTTCTTAGTTATGAAAAAAACAATAAAACTAACATCAGTTTTACTCGTATTATCAATGTTTTTATCGAACATTGCATATGCAGATGAGCTGATAGAAAGTGAGGGTATAGCAAATAAAATCTCATCGGCTATGACATATGGTGTAGATAAAGTAAAAAATACTGTTTTAAATGCTATTCCATATGAAGTACAAACTGATAATGAATCAAACAATAAAAAATTACAGTTTCATGACCCAGGTATGGATTTGACATCAAAAGATATAAAGACATTATATGATATGGGCTACTCAATGGTAGACATATCAAATGCAATAACCTTATCTGCCGTGTCAGATGAAACACCATACGAAATTTTGCAGCAAAAAGGATTGAAAACGGCCGATAGTATGATTAGTCTGATGTCTGATGACAATGAAGCACATGAGAAAGGCACTAATGAAAAATCATGGCAGGAAGTCAAAGAAGGTTTGGATTTATCAGAAGATGTTGAGGTAGAAGAAAACTCGGAAATCATATATGACGGAGAACCGGATGATATTGAGACTATTTTCAGGCAATTAGGGATTAATGAAATTTTGAAAGAAAATAAATTTCAAGAGTCAGAAATAAATGAAGCAATAGAAAACGGTGTTGTTGAAGCAACTGACATAGATGATGAGGGTGATGAAGAACAATTAGATGAGGAGAATCAAAAGACTATTTTTCTTTCTGATGCGCCGAGTAATTCCGACGAAATATCACTTATGTCTGTTAGCAACGATGATGATATTGTATCATTATATAATGGTTCAATATATCCTATGTTTAAATATGATAGTGAAAAAACGAGTGGCTATTCGGTGGAATCTGGGGTCGATATTAATCCTGTCAGCGGTAATTTAATGACTGTTGAAAACGATCTCAGTTTAAAAGGTATAAATGGTCTTGATTTAAACTTAAATAGAGTATATAGCTCAGAGAGAGCTAATATGTTTGATGCTGCTGCTAAACTGTCAGATGATTCGCAATATCGAAAAATCGGATATTATAGAGTTAATGCGGCTGCAGAAATAACAATAACATATAGGGAATCTGCAACAAATGGTGGATCAATCCAAACCGTAAAATACTCGGATACGCTTACATTAGTCCCACCCCAAGAAAATGGAGAGTATTATATATATAGCGCAGTAAAACAAAAATATGTAGATGAGCAAATGGAACGAGGTAATATTGCAAGCCTGTTTGATCATAGTCAAGAAGCAGAACAAGCCAGAACTGATGCATATGACGGAAAGTATGATAAAACCATATCTTTTAAAAATGGTAGGATTGCAAAAATTAACATATCAATAGTAAATGATATGGATTGTATTATAAAAGAGGTATGTTATGTTAACATTCCTGACATTCCATATAAGACAGAGGAAAAGTTTATCAATAAAAGTAAAAGCTTTTCTGACTTAGGTCTTGGTTGGGAATTTGATTTTCCATATATCGAAATAAGAAACGAAACAAGATATATTGACGGAGAAGAAATGGAACTACCATATGAATATTTCCATTATGGAACTAAAGGTACATGGTGTTTTGATAGAGGCTCAACATATTCTAACCTTGTAGGATATTACTTAAAAGATATGCAATTATCTTATTATAATTCAACTTTTGACGGACGTTCAACAAGTTATTTATTAACGGAAGCTGATGGCAAAAAAAGTTATTTTGGAACGCAAGGTGAACTGTTAGGTATAGAAGATAGGTTCGGCAATAAGATTCGTTTTTACTATGGCAAAAATCTTCATGATTATTATGTCTTAAATAAAATAATCGATAGTGTTGGTCGTGAAATTACATTTGATTATAAGCCATGTACAAAAGTTGAGAAATTTGATAATTTTACTCAATCTACTGTTGATGTAGACAGATATACGATAGTTGTTACTGTAAAAGAACCCACAACAAATACAACAAAATCTATAACATATACAAAAGACCAAATATTTGGGATAAGACTGACATATATAGATATTGATGGAGAGGAACAGCTTGGTGAAGATATATCTGATAATCTTAATGATTCGTCTAATAAAAAACTGTTTAATCTATCTGTAGTTACGGACTCGGAAGGATTATCAACTAGTTATAGTTATAGCAATACCTATAGCTCGCTCTCTCTGACGGATAAAAACTTAAAAGCACATGGTACTGAGATACCATATTCATATATGAATTCAATATCTTATCCGACAGGTGCTGTATATACTTTTACAAAACGAGACACAACAGATAATTTTGGTACAGATGGTATTAGGAAATATCAAACTTACTATATGGCAACGTTAAGAAACGAGTATTTTAACGATGAAACTAATAAGCTGAGCAGATTTAACGTTAGTCAGGAAACTATTGTCCATGATAATTCAATAAAAGAGGAAACAAGTCCGGAAATTCCTTTAACAACAGCATCAGGTTATCCGTATTACAGAAATGTATCAGAAATACCCTCTGATATAAAATATGTCGTTGGTATAGAGAAAGTAGATGTTAATAAAGAAGGAGAAAAAAATTTAACAACCAATTCATATACATACCAAAATGATGAATTGTTGCTTTCAGATAGTACGATTGAAGGTGTGGGGACACAAGTAATTGACGGTATAACGTCTTATCCGGCATTCATGCGAACAACATCATCATTCACATATAATGATAAAAATTTATGTATAGTTCAGGAAACAAAAACATTCTCTGATCCAGAAAATAAAACACATAACAGCTTTGTTACAAACAAAATTAGTCGAACATATGACGACTGGGGCAAGGTGTTGACAGAAACTTTAAATGGAGATACCAACCGCAAAACCACATATATATATGATTCTACGTATCATTATCCTACAAAAAAAGAATACAAACGTGATTCCGGTACTACTATTGTAGAAAATTATACACCAAATACCGACAAGAAAACAATCAAGGAAAGTACAGTTGTAGAAAATAACAGCACCAAGAAAAAATCAACATATGAATATGACACATACGGCAATGTCACAAAGGAAAACCGATATGGAGTAAATGGTGACATGGGCCAATGCGCGACAATAGAGTACACATATTCAGACAGTAATAATGTTATATCAAACGCGTATGTCACATCTGCAAAAGTATCAAATCTGAAAAATGTTGACGGTACTGCATTAAGTGATGTCAAACAAAATATTGTTTATGACTGTTGGGGAAATGTAATAAAAGAGACGGATTGTAATGGAAATGTTTATCAGTATGAATATGATAAAAATAATCGTTTAACTAAGATAATAAAACCGGATAACAGCTTTAAGACATATTGTTATGATATTCAATATGACAAAAAGAATAAAATAGTTAAAAATCAAGTCACCGAAACTGATGAAAACGGCAAGGTAATTCAGTATAACTATAATAGTATCGGTCATTTATTATCTGAATATAATGTAACTGACAGTAAAAAAATATTATCATACGAGTATGCTTATAAAGACGGACAGGATATTGTACAAACATATAGTGATGTAAATAATTCCTCAAAAACTGTAACAGCATATGATTCTCTTGGCAGAAAAATATCCAGTGAGGTTATTGACAATGATGGCAACACTCTGTCAAAACAAACATATGAATATGAGGTGTTGCCTACTGAGAAGCAGTTTAAAACAACCACTACTATAATTGGCGATAACGATTCTGAGAATGTCAAGAATATTCAGTATACCGACCAATACGGCAATGTTGTCAAGGAAGAAACGGTATACAATGATAACGGAACAGAGAAAACCGCGACAACGGAGTATACATACGACTACCTTGGCAATGTTAAGACTGTCAGAGAGCCGAGAGCGGCAGATGAAGGCTGGTCTGCAACACAGTATTCGGCTCAATATAATTATGACGTAGACGGCAATGTCATAAAGGAAACCGATATTAACGGCAAGAATATAATAAACACTTATGACGGAGTTGGCAATCTTATTTCCGTAAAGGACAAAAACGGCAATATCACAACGAATACTTATGATAACCTTGGCAGACTGCTTAAAGAGCGTATCCCATTCCAAAAGAATGGAACAAGCACGGTTTATGCCGAGAACAAATACTACTATGACGGCAACGGAAATGTTACAAAGTCACAGACTGCGAACAACGCAGTAGGTTCAAGTGCTTCATACACTACCACAGAGTATAAATACAACTGGCAAAATCAGCCGACTAAAGTAATGGGCTATGACGGAAGCACAGTTAAAAACAGCGTACAGTATTACTATGACAGCGTAGGAAATGTTTTAAGAATGTATACGGGTGATGTCAACTCGCTGACCGTGAGCGGACTTGATAAAGTCAGCGGTTCTAATGATTATACGGTTACAAAATATGCGTATGACAGTATGAACAGGTGTATATCACAGACTGATGCGCTCGGACAGACTGTAAACAATACCTATGACATTAACGGTAATCTCATAAAAACTGTTGACAGAAACGGAAATACTTTAAGCTATACTTATGATGGACTGGGTCAGCTTAAACAAATACGCCGACTTTGCCATGTATCAGGTCAAGCATTCGGAGAAGGGCCGGGTGGAGGAGTTCGACATCGGGGTGTACAACCGCGAAGCCTACGCCGAGCGCACCCGCAGGGAGTTCCGGCAGCTGCTCAGCAATGCGCAGGTGTTCTACTGCTTCCAGCCCATCTTCTCGGCGCGCAGCGGCAGGGTAGTCGCCTACGAGGCGCTGATGCGCTCCGACCTGCCCACCCTGCGCTCCCCGGCCACCATCATGAAGCTGGCGCGGGAGCAGGGGGCACTGTACGAGATCGAACGCATCACCTTTACCAAGGCGCTGGAGACCTTCGACAGCCTGTGCCGGGCGGGCAGCGTGTCCGGGGATGCCATGCTCTTTGTCAACTCCATCGCCAACACCTGCCTGTCGCATGAGGACGGCAAATATATAAACAGCCATTGGCACGAGCTGTGCCGCCGCATGGTCGTCGAGATCACCGAAGAGGAAGAAATCGACTACGAAGCACTGGAGAGAAAGCGCAATGCACCGGGCTTTTCCGGGATGTTTGCGCTGGACGATTACGGCAGCGGCTATTCCAACGAGAATACGCTATTGCAGCTTGCACCCCGGTTCGTCAAGGTGGATATTACCATCATCCGTGGCATCGACACCTCGCCGGACAAGCAGCAGATCCTGCGCAATGTGGTGGCTTACGCCCACCCCCGCAGCATGAAGATCGTTGCCGAGGGCGTGGAGACCGCCGCCGAGCTGCGCACGGTCATCGAGCTGGGCGCAGACCTTTTGCAGGGCTATTTTCTGGCACGCCCGGCCATTGTGCCGGGAGCAATCGCGCCGGAAGCAGCGGGGATCATCCAGGAGTTGCAGCGCCGGAAAAAAGACTGAAATATATGCCCTCCCGGGCGCTGCGGCGCTGGGAGGGCTTTTGCAACGGAGGTAGAAAAATATGGTACAGGTGGATCTCATCACCGGCTTTTTGGGCGCAGGCAAGACCACCTTTCTGCGCCGCTATGTGCGGTATCTGGTACAGCAGGGGCATAAGGTGTGCATTCTGGAAAACGACTTTGGCGCGGTGAACGTGGACGCCATGCTGGTGCAGGAGGTGCTGGGCTCCGGGTGCCGCTTGGAGTCCCGGATGATGGCCCGGGTAAAGGCGATACGCTCCGGCGTGTCAAAAACCGCCAGATAGGCCAGCCCTATCTTTTTGATAGCAGCCTCCAAATCATAGCCGTCTATTTCCGGCTGAATGCTCAAAAAATTGAAATAGAACGGTGTCTCCTGCATGACAGCGGAGTAGAGCTCCTCTTTGTCCTTGAAATACTGGTAGAGTGTGGCCTTGGAATAGCCCGACTCCCTGGCCAGCATATCCATAGATACCCCGTCATAGCCGTGTTCCCCAAAAAGGATCAGCGCCGTCTGAAGAATTGAGGTGCGGTTGGCGTTATATGCATCCTGCAACGCCTCTTCTTCCGAAATGTCCAGATTTTCAAACAGATCCTTTTTCCCATTGAAGTGCAGGTAGATGGTGGACGGGGAGATCCCAGCCGCCCGGGCGATACTGTTAATGGTTGTCCCTTTGTAGCCCTCTTTCAGGAAAATACATCTGGCTGTCTCCAAAATCTTTTCCCTGACATCGCTCTCCATGCTTCTCCCCCTCCTTTCAAATTTAACTGTCGATTCTAGTTTATCCTGTTATAAATATCCTGTCAAGCATCACTGTGCCTCCAATTCTGTATTCCGCACAAGTTTCCCGCCAACTTTTTGTCCAAAACATCTATTTTGTTTTTTCTCTGCAGCGATAATATAATAACACTTGACAGTATATTATTATTATGCTACTCTTGCATCGTGTAATAATTATTACCGACTATTTCAATTATATTATTCCTCAAAGGGAGGTCTTTCTTTGATCCGCATTGATCTGGAAAATCACCTTTACGCTCCATGTCTCATTGACGCGCTGGCGCAGCGCAGTCAGCCGCCGTTTTATGACCGCGCCACTGACCAGATTCACTGGACCGAGGATGTCTGTATGCCCCAGGGGGAGCTGCTTCAGCGGCTTCTGGAAGTAGGCGAGCATCGCCTGTCCCTACTGGAGCAGCAGGGGATTACCCATGCGGTGCTGAGCTGTTCCCCCGGCGCCGAGCAGCTTGAGCCCGCCAAGAGCATAGCCGTTTGCCAGGCCACCAATGCCGCGCTGTATGAGCTGACGCGGGCCCATCCCGGCCGTCTGTTCGGCAGCGCCATTCTCCCCGTAAAGGACGTGGCCGCTGCGGAGCGGGAGCTGGAGCGCTGTGTGAAGGAATATGGCTTCGTGTCATGGCACACCCACTCTAATTACGGAAACACCGCACCGGACGATCCCCGCTATCTCCCCCTCTTCCGCAAGGCCGCCGAACTTGGCGTCTACGTCTATCTCCACCCTCAGCTCCCCGAGGGCAGCCGCTACGCAGGCTACGGCTTTACCTTTGCCGGTCCCGGTCTTGGCTTTACGGTGGATACGGTCACCACGCTGCTGCGCATGGTGGTATCCGGCCTGTTCGACGAGATTCCCTCTCTCCGGCTGGTACTGGGACACCTGGGCGAGGGGCTTCCCTTTTTGCTGGACCGTATTGAAAACCGGATCAAATTTCTGCCCAATCCGGCCATTCGCTGCCGCCGCCCGCTGCGCTACTACTTTCAGCACAACATCTGGGTTACTACCAGCGGCAATATGTCGCCGGAGGCTTTCCGCTGTACCCAGGATGTGCTGGGTATGGACCACATTCTCTTTGCAAGCGACTACCCCTATGAGTCCGTGGAGGACATGATGGCCTTTTTGCGCGGGATTCCGCTGAATGAGGCGGACTACGCCAGGCTCTACTATCAAAACGCAGAAGCATTACTGGGAATTTCCCTTTCTTAATTGATTTGGAGGTGTCATCCATGAGGAACAGGAAACATGACGGCAACAAGTCCTCGGTCGTAAACTTCGGTGTGCAGGGCTGGGTCACCATCCTGTACTGTCTGCTGATGTTCTGGCTTTATGCCGGCATGGTGAACAGCGGTTCCAATGTAACCGCCCCGGCCATCGCAGAGAAGTTCGGCATCCTTCCGGTACAATGATAATACCATTTTCTGTATGAACACCGTGGCCGGCGTGGTGGGCGTCATCTTCTTTATTGTCGTTGGCCAGATCAACCGGGTGATCGGCGCCCGCATCACCTCCGGCGTGTGCCTAATTGTCGCCGGCCTGGCCTATCTCGGCGTAGGCAATGCCGTCAATCTTGCCATGTATACCGTCTGCATGTGTATTGTGGTGGGCGGCGTCATGTCTGCGGGCTACATCTCCGGCGGGGATCTGGTCACCCAGTGGTTCCCCAAGAAAAAAGGCATCGTCATGGGCTACACCACCATGGGCCACAATCTGGCCTCCGTCGCCTTTGTCCCCCTTATCACACTTCTGGTAGGTCGGCTGGGCATTGGCAACGGTGTAATTCCCATCTCCGTTTGCGCCATCGTGCTTGGCATTCTTGGTCTGCTTCTCGTCCGCAATACTCCGCAGGAGCGCGGCCTCAACCCGGACAATGTGTCCGATGAGGTCTACCGAACCGAGTACTTCCACGGCCATGAGGATCCCACTGGCGGCTGGACCACCGGCAGACTGCTGCGGTGTAAGGAAACCTGGCTGGTGGCCGTCACCACCGGCATGTTCCAAATCTGCTCCCTGGGCGTGGTATCTCAAATGGTGCTGCGCAACATGGAGCTGGGCTTCTCCCGGGAGCAGGCCACCTTTATCCTCAGCCTGGTAGCTCTCATCGGCCTGGTCGGCTCCTTTTTTGTGGGCTATATGGATGAGCGCCTTGGCACCAAAAAGTCCATGCTGTTCTTCGGCATCTGGTACGCCCTCTCCCTGCTGGCCAACGCCACCGAGAACACCGTTCTGGTCTATGTCTCCATCTTTATGATCGGCATGTCCATTGGTGGCTCCGCCAACTTCACCACCTCCCTTACCACCTCCGTGTTTGGCCGTCAGGGATTCAGCAAGGTAAATTCCGTCGTTTTCCCCATCCAAGGCGCGGTGTCCGCCCTCTCCTTCGTGGTCAACGGCGTAGTCTCCAACATCACCGGCGGCAACCTGCGCTACACCTATCTCATTTTTGCCGGCGTATCCGTAGTCTCCGCGCTCATTGTACTGCTAGTGGATGAACACCGCTTCAACAAGGACTGGCAGCAGGGACAGAACGCCCGCTCCGCCTCTTGATGAGTCCAATAAAAAAGATCGCCTGCCCCGGCCGGGGCAGGCGATCACAGTTTTTGGGGTCATTCCACGCTTTTCAGCAGCTCCTCCGCCGAAACTCCGAAGAGCTTGGCCAGGGCCAGCAGGTTGGAGGTGCTGGGATCGGCGGTGCCGCTCTCCCACTTGCTCACCGCCTGACGGCTCACGCCCAGGGACTCCGCCACGAACTCCTGGGTCATCTTGCAGCGGGTGCGGTGATACCGGATGGCCTCCCCCAGGCTCCTGGCCATCTCCGCCTTCTCCTGCCGGACGGGACCGGATTTCAGGTACTTCCGCAGGGCCTTAATGAGCAGAACCGCCAGATAAATCACCAGGGCCAGGATGCCCGCCCAGATCACCAGCCCCAGTAAAAGTGGGATTGTCGTCGCGAAACTCATATCAAACACTCCTTTCCAGATGGCCCCATTTTAGCCTGTTTGGGCGGTTGCCTCCACCAATTATGGCGCAACTTTTGGTTGCTCTTCCCGCTCTTCCCGCTCCTCCCGCTCCCGCGCGGCCCGCTGGGCCAGGATTTTGGGGAAGAAGTGGAGGAACAGGCAGGTGGTCACTGTGGCGGCCACCGCGTCGGCGATAGGCTCGGAGAGGAAGGTGGCCTCCGGGGAGACCAGGGCGGGCAGCAGGAGCAGCCCCGCCAGGAACACGCACTTGCGGAAGATGGAGCAGAACAGGGCCAGCCGCACGTGGCCCAGGGCAGTGGTCTCGTCCACCAGGGGATACTGGATGGCCAGGGGGATGATCATGGCGGTGAATACCTTAATGTAGCGTACCGACCGCGCCGCCACCTCCGGGTTCTGGGTAAACAGGCCCACAAACACCGGGGACAGGGTGTGGGTCACCACCGTCATGAGCACACAGAAGGTCACGCACAGGGCCACGATGGACTGGATGGCCCTCTTGATGCGCTCCAGGTTGGCCGCGCCGTAGTTGAAGCTGACCACCGGCTGGCTGCCCAGGGTAAGGCCGCCCATGGGCATGGTGATGAGGAGCAGATAGCTCTGCACGATGGTGGCGCAGGTCACCAGGGTATCCCCCAGCTCCGGCCCGCCGTAGCGCTGGAGCACAGTGTTCAGCACGATCAGCAGGATGCTGTCCGTGGCGATGATGAGGAAGGGGGACAGGCCGAAGGCCAGCACCCGCCGCACAATGTGCAGTTCCATGCGACCCCACCGCAGGCGCACCGGCATCCGCTTCCGCCGCAGGGAGAGGAGCACAAAGGCGCAGGAGGCCATCTGGGAGAGCACGGTGGCCAGGGCGGCCCCGGCCACGTCCAGATGGAGGCCGAAGATGAAAATGGGATCCAGGATGATGTTGAGCACCGCCCCCAGCATCACCGTGGCCATCCCCAGGCCGGAAAAGCCCTGGGCGATCAAAAAGCTGTTCATGCCGGTGGCCATGAGGGCAAAGAAGGTGCCCGCGGTGTAGATGGTCAGGTAGGTGTTGGCGTAGCCGAAGGTGGCGTCGCTGGCGCCGAACCACATGAGCAGATGCTCCTTCAGCAGGAGGAACAGAGTGGTCAGCACGCCGGACAGTATCAGCAGCATCAGGAAGCTGTTGGACAGCACCCGCCCGGCCTCCCTGTCCCTCCCCTCCCCCATGCGCATGGCCATGATGGGGGAGCCGCCCAGGCCCACCAGGGAGGCGAAGGAGGACAGCAGGGTGACGATGGGGCCGCACACCCCCACCCCCGCCAGGGCCAGATCGCCGATGCCCTGGATGTTGCCGATGTAGATGCGGTCTACAATGCTGTATAGGACGCTGACCAGCTGAGCCAGCATCGTAGGGATGGCCAGCCGGCACACCAGCCGGAAGACCGGATCGCGCCCCAGATCGTTGGTCTTTCTCACGGTTTTTCCTCCCTTTTTGAAACACACTGGGGCATTATACCTCTTTTTCCGTCCCCCGTAAAGGCCCTTTGGCTTTTTAGCACTCTTAAACGCAGAGTGCTAACATTTACAATTTAGACATATTTACATGTATATTTGTTCATAAACTCGGCCTATACTTTGTCTCAGAAAACGAGTTAAGGGGCCGGAAAGGCCCCCGGAAAGAGGATGATTTGGATGGAACTAAGGAAGTTTTAGCATATCAATGTTCCTACTGCTAAATCACATTTCCGAGAAAAGGAGCGATTTTTATGTTTGGCATGCTTCCCTTTGAGCGCAGCGACGACAACCTGTTTGATACCTTTGATAACTTTACCCGCAACTTCTTCCGCGGCAGCAACGCCAGCCTGCCCGCCTTCCGCACCGACATTCGGGACGCCGGAGACAAGTTTGTCTTAGAAGCCGAGCTGCCCGGGTTCGACAAGGGCGACATCAAGCTGGATGTGAAGGACGGTATCCTCACTATTACCGCCGAGCACAGCGAGAACCAGGAGCAGAAGGACGCCAAGGGTGCCTACATCCGCCGGGAGCGCCGGTACGGCTCCTTCAGCCGTTCCTTTGATATCACCGGCATCGATGAAGGCTCCATTACCGCCGCTTACAACAACGGCATTCTGGAGCTGAACCTGCCCAAGGCCGTCCCCGTGGTTCCTGAGAGCCGCCGGATTGCCATTGATTGACCTGGATATCCGGGAGCCGGTCAGCCTTGGCTGACCGGCTCCTTCCCGTTTTCTGTTCCCTCCCAGCGCTCGCAGCCGAAGTCCGGCTCCGGGTGCCGCCGCCAGGGGTGGATGCAATGGCCGTACCACAAGGGAATGTAATATCCCTCCCGGCTGCGGACATAGTGCTGGCGGTAATGAACGCAGGTCCCGCAGACCCGCTTTTCCACCATGTACTTCCGGGGCAATGACATAAAATCACCTCATATTGTTATATTACTATCATTCGATAGTATAGTCAATACTATTATCCGGTAGTAAGATACAATAGCGCCGAGGTGAATAACATGTATCTTCCCCGGCTGCGCGATTTGCGCGAGGATCACGATATGACCCAGGCGCAGATCGCTGCGATTCTTGGAATCGACCAAAGAGTTTACAGTATTTATGAAACCGGGAAACGGGATATACCCCTGCCCCATCTGGTAACATTAGCTGACTATTATAAAGTCTCCACAGATTACCTGTTGGGTCGGGAGAAATCCTGATTCTCCTTATAAAAGGAGCGTGACGCAATATGAACGCGCAGAAATATACCCAGAAATCCCTGGAGGCGGTGCAGAACGCCCAGTCCATCGCCACCGAGTACGGCAACCAGCAGATTGAGCAGCCCCACCTGCTGCTGGCCCTGCTGCTGGACGAGGGTGGGCTGATTCCCCAGCTGCTGGGGAACATGGGCCTCACCGTCCCCTCCTTCACCGCCGCCGCCAAGGCGGAGGTGGAAAAGCTGCCCCGGGTGTCCGGCTCCGGCCGGGAGCAGGGCAAGATCTATGTGGCCCAGGACGTGGACAAGTGCCTCAACACCGCCGAGAGCATCGCCGCGTCCATGAAGGACGAGTATGTGTCGGTGGAGCACCTGCTGCTGGCCCTGCTGGACACGGCCAACCGGGAGCTGAAGGAGCTGTTCCGCACCTACAACGTACAGAAGGAGGGCGTGCTCCAGGCCCTGACCAACGTGCGGGGCAACCAGCGTGTGACCTCCGACAACCCGGAGGAGACCTACAACGCCCTGAAGAAGTACGGCTCCGACCTGGTGGAGCGGGCCAGGGCCAACAAGCTGGACCCGGTCATCGGCCGGGACGACGAAATCCGCAACGTCATCCGTATCCTGAGCCGCAAGAGCAAGAACAACCCGGTGCTCATCGGCGAGCCCGGCGTGGGCAAGACCGCCATCGCCGAGGGGCTGGCCCAGCGCATCGTCAAGGGGGACGTCCCCGCCTCCCTGAAGGACAAGACCATTTTCGCCCTGGATATGGGTTCCCTGATCGCCGGGGCCAAGTACCGCGGCGAGTTTGAGGAGCGGCTGAAGGCCGTCCTCAACGAGGTCAAAAAGTCCGAGGGCCGCATCATCCTCTTTATCGACGAGCTGCACACCATCGTGGGCGCGGGCAAGACCGAGGGC
>ERZ773103.2204-NODE-2204-length-18608-cov-10.014283_pt1 | contig 18608 bp, 18 predicted proteins | sample MGYA00511118_ERZ773103 | MGnify/ENA primary metagenome ERZ773103 (study PRJEB29015, sample SAMEA2737821) | human gut metagenome | biome: human gut; feature: human-associated habitat; material: faeces | place: China | collected 2012 ... | reverse complement strand
CGGCGAGCTATTGCGGTTGAGTCCCGAGGCTTAGCCTCAGGTCACCGGGATCTGCACTACTTCGCGCCAGGCAGGACGTTGGCTAATCTGCTGATACCAGCGCTGCAGATGGGGCCGCGGTTGCCAGCTGTCGAGGATCGACAACAGATTGTAGACGAAGGGAGCGACGGCAATATCGCCAAGGCCGAACTGCTCGCCGGAGAGCCACGGCATTTTGGCCAGTTCGTCATCCAGCATGGCGAACAGCGCTTCGCAGGCGCTGATCCCCGCGGCGATGGCCGCCGGGTCGCGCTGCTCCGGTGGCGTTCTCACCAGGCCCATTAATACCGGGCGATGGGCGGGTGAGAGGGTGCCGTTGGACCAATCCATCCACTTTTCCCCTTGCGCGCGCTGCGCCGGCGCGGCAAGCCACAGACGGTCAACGCCATACTGGGCCGCCAGGTAGCGAATAATCGTATTTGATTCCCACACTACCACCCCGGTGGCATCGTCCTTTAACAGCGGCACCAGCCCGTTCGGGTTCATCGCCAGATATTCCGGGTCATGGTTGAGACCAAACTCCAGCCCGGCGAGGATCTGCTGATAAGGCAGATCCAGCTCCTCCAGCACCCAGCGTACTTTCTTCACGTTGGTCGAGTTATTACGTCCCCACAGTGTAATCATTTTCGCTCCTGAGTTTGTTTCACTGCCGTTGCAGCGCGATCGGCGATCATGTTGGGATAAAGTTAAAAATCCGGCAAGCTTTTTTATTTGGCTGTTATTAAAGGTTTTTATGCTTACTCCCTTCAGCCTGGGGCACTCCTGGGTCACAGGGCCCGGAAAGTGTTTTTACTATTTTACAGGAGTAATATCTATAGGGTGTTACGCTACGAAGGAAAGGGTGTGATCATGGTGTATCTTATTGATAATTAAAGCTTTAAATCATGCATGCATCTATAAAAACGCTCCCTCTCCGTCTCGGTTAAAATCTCAATGTCGCCTGAGAGTATAATTTGATGCTGATTATTGCATCGCAATCATCTGAGGAACACAGGTTAATATTAATAAATAGAAAGTCAGTGAAAGAATTATATTTTTACAGGGATGAACTGTTGTTTTTATCGATCGGATATACATCTTTTTCATCCCACCCAGAAAAAATAGACCATGAGAGGCGCCGACTGGCTGGAAGATATTCTGAAAAATAGCAAAAAAAACCCAGTGACTGGCACTGGGGAGTAAATTTACTCAGGGTTGCATGCTGTTCTCAAGATAATATTCGAGTCTCGAAGTATGGGTTAACCAAAGGTAACCATCAACTGCCATACAGACTACATGGGAAATATACTGTATTAAATAACCAGGAATCCACCCTTACTTTTGTGCTATTTATCTTACCTGGGTAATCACGGCGGGGGTAAGTGGTATATAATGCAATAATCAGTATTTGAATCTATAGCGTTAAACGAGCAGAGCCTGGTAGAGGACTTTACTTTCCCCGGAAGGATTTGAAAAAGGCGGTTAAAATGAATGACTGATAAGGATGGCCAGCATACTATCGCGGTGCTATCAAAACATCCCTGCAAAACGAAATAGGGATAAAAGAAGCACTGGCGAACTGCAGTCTGGAAGAGCGAGTCGTAGAGCTCGATATGGCATCGGACGAGAAGGGTAGGAGATTACCCGGGAAGAGATGTTAACCTTTTCATCAAACCGGCGTGATTAATAACGGGCAACAGAATCAGAGCGGCCCGGGGTTTTGAGAGCAATACTTCTGTAAAGGCCACGGCTGTGGATGCGCTGTTATGAATGTATTTGTAAAATTTATCACCATCCAGAGTCGCGTTGAAAAAAAAAGCCCAGCGACAGGCTGGGGTGTAATTACACGCATAAAGGGATATGCCATTTTCAACACAATATGCGAACCTTAATTTATGGAATAACTGCGGGTGAGCTACCCGCTTCCATAAAGATTGCAGGGGAAACTATACTGTATTTAATGACCAGGAATCCATCCTTATCGATGTGCTATTTTTCTTACTTGTGTAATACGGAAAGGGAAAATAGCCCGATAAACTATCTTTTACCGATATGCCGACTAAAACAGGAAAGCCGTCTGCCTGCTTATCCAGTGGGCGAATAATTCATATCATTAGCGGGAGGCTCTCCCTTCCTGACCTCAATTCCTGATGGTGGCGTATAGGGGGGATAGCTGATTGATATGCTTTATCAAGGATATTGCGCCTCCATCGGCGGAATGCTATGGCAATCGAAGCCCTGCTGAACATGGCGATCGGGCAGACCGATGGAGAGAAAAGTGCGGGCGTTGTTGCTAATTTCCTGAGACGGGCGTAATGACCGTCTCAAGCATAGCCCGGGAGTTCTCAACTGCATTTCAGGCGTAAATACGGCCTACAGAACCTTCAGGTTTATATTTAAGCGTCTGAGACTTCTACAGCAGCAAGCCAGATGTGGTTATTGTGAGTTCGGAAGTTGAACTGGGCCTCATGGAATGCAACCGGGCCGACATTTTGAGTTTTGTGAAGGGTATCAGCAGTAACAACCATCCCCGGTTCTCAGGTGAAGGGGGTAGGGGCGACGCGACTGGATATCACTGGCCAGGCTTTCGCTTACCCCACACGGCCCCGCCATAATGTGAATCTATGACCAGGCAAACCACAATGAAAGACACGCTTGCGACGTCTCTTTAGTAGCATTTTCCCCGAAGAGAAGTGAGCTATGCCATTGAAATTTCGGTGACTAATTGGTTTTGAAAGGCGATTTTTTTCTTGCCATAATAAAGTTAACATTAAGGCGATTACGATCAAAAAAATTGTTCTGATTAAAGCACAGCGGCATGTTATTGCGTAAACTTTAAAAACTTTACCAACTCGCTGTTTCTTTAAGGTCATTTGTACGCTTTACTCACCGGTTGCTGCGGCGCGGTCAGAGTGGCGCGGCATATTTTGTTTGGAAAGGATACTTGGGTGGCTCTTATGATGCATGACGCTTTTTCCCTTCGCGGCCTCGCGGCAGGTTGCGCGCTGTTATTTCTTGTCGCACCTGCGGTGCAGGCTGCGGAACAACTCCCCGACGCCCCTTCAATTGACGCTCGCGCCTGGATCCTGATGGACTATGCCAGCGGGAAGGTGCTCAGCGAAGGCAATGCCGATGAAAAACTCGACCCGGCCAGTCTGACGAAGATCATGACCAGCTACGTGGTAGGGCAGGCAATAAAAGCGGGAAAAATCAAACTGACCGATATGGTGACCGTTGGGCGCGATGCCTGGGCGACCGGCAACCCGGCGCTGCGCGGCTCATCGGTGATGTTCCTCAAGCCTGGCATGCAGGTTTCCGTAGAAGATCTGAACAAAGGGGTCATCATTCAGTCCGGTAACGACGCCAGCATTGCGATTGCTGACTACGTAGCGGGCAGCCAGGACGCTTTCGTTAGCCTGATGAACGGCTACGCCAAAAAAATGGGGCTGACGTCCACGGCCTTGACGCGCCGGGGCAGTTCAGCACCGCCCGCGATATGGCGCTGCTGACCAAAGCGATGATCCACGACGTACCGGAAGAGTATGCGGTACATAAAGAGAAAGAGTTCACTTTCAATAAAATTCGCCAGCCGAACCGCAACCGCCTGCTGTGGAGCAGCAACCTCAACGCCGATGGCGTGAAAACCGGGACCACCGCCGGGGCCGGCTATAACCTCGTCTCCTCGGCCACTCAGGGTGATATGCGTTTGATCGCCGTGGTGCTGGGGACCAAAACCGACCGCATTCGCTTTAACGAGTCAGAAAAACTGCTGACCTGGGGCTTCCGCTTCTTTGAAACCGTGACGCCGATTAAACCAGATGCCACCTTCGTTACCCAGCGCGTGTGGTTTGGCGATAGCAATGAAGCGAAACTGGGGGCTGGCGAGGCGGGCTCTATCACTTTGCCGAAGGGCCAGCTGAAAAACCTGAAAGCCAGCTATACCTTAAATCAGCCGCAGCTTACCGCGCCGCTGGAGAAGGGGCAGGTGGTCGGGACTATCGACTTTAAGCTAAATGATAAAACCATTGAACAGCGTCCGCTGATTGTCATGGAGTCGGTAAAAGAGGGCGGCTTCTTCAGCCGGATGATCGACTTCGTGCTGATGAAACTGCACGGCTGGTTTGGCAGCTGGTTCTCCTGATGCCTGCCCGCGCCCTGCGGGGCGCGGGCAGCGACGCTTCAATACAGTAGGGAAATCTGCTGCGCCTTCGCCAGCGCGACCAGCTCATCATCCGGGCAGATATCGCTGGCGATCACGTCAAATTTCGCTAACGCCCCCATGCGCGCCGGACGCACTTTGCCAAACTTGCTGTGGTCGACCACCAGCACGTGATAGCGCGCGTGACGCATCGCCCAGTGCTTAACCGGCAGCTCTTCCAGGTTATAGCATGTCGCCCCCTGCTCGCAGTCGATCCCCGCCGCCGAGTAAAAGGCGATATCAGGGCTCAGATGGCTGAGGGTATCCTCAAGGCTCAGCGGCATAAAAATCGCGTTGCTGGCATGAAACTCCCCACCGCACAGGACCGCGCGGCACTGGGGTTTTTCCTGCAGGGCCAGAAAGGTGTTCAGGGAGTAGCAGACGCCGGTGAAGGGCAGGGCATCGTCAATGGCGTCAATAATCCACGGCGTGGTGGTCCCGCAGTCGAAGAAGGCCATCTGATGGGCCTCCAGCAGCGCGGCCGCATGGCGAGCGGCACGGCGTTTTTCCTCGACCAGCCGGGTTTTTTGATCGCTGAGCAGGTAATGGGTGGCGCTGCGCGGCTCCAGCACAATGTATCCGCCGAGCAGCACAACCGGGCCGCTGTGGCCATTGAGGTCGCGACGAATGGTCATTTCCGACACCCCAAGCAGGGAAGCGGCTTCTTTCAGATGCAGCTTATCGCTGCGTTTAAGTGCCTGGATGAGCTGACTGATACGTTCGTCACGGCGAGTTTCCATATTCCCTCTGCGCTAAAATCGCCCTGCGGGGGCAGGGCGTTAGCGGGATTTTACCTGTCGCTTGCGGGTTAGTCACGCGGTGGCCGCAGCGACGGCGGCGTTTAGCCGCGCACCCAACCTTTGCGGATTGGCAAGGAGAAGCAGAGACGATACAGCCGCTGCAGCTGATGGTATAGCGCCGGGCCGAACGTGTGCCAGATCAGCGCCGCGCCAAGGCAGCCGCACATCCCGGCCAGCAGCCCGCCGACCATATCCAGCGGCCAGTGCACGCCGAGATAGACACGGGACCAGGCGATGGCGGCGGCAATGGCCATCAGCAGGGCGCCGGACCACAGGCGATGCCAGAACAGGAAGGCCAGGGCAAAGGTAAAGCTGACGGTGCCATGGTCGCTGGGGAAGGAGTCGTCCGCCGCGTGGTGCAGGAAGTTATAGCCTACGCCGGCGACAAACGGCCGATCGTGCGGATAAAGATGGCCGATCGCCCACGACACGGTCAGGCTGATCGTCAGCGCCAGCATCAGCTTAAACACCATCTGCCGCTGGGCAGGCCCCCACAGCCACAATGTCACCACCAGCAGAGGTACGATCAGAATCAGATCTTTAGCGATGAAGATCGCCATCTCAATGGCCCACTGCGGCGAGGCAGGCGTCGCGTTGAGCAGGGCGAACAGCGCATAGTTAATATTTTCCAGCATAGACTTCCAGGCTCGTTGGTCCGATAGCAATTAAGCCGCCTACCCTAAATAAAAGCGGTGCGGAGTTAAAGGCGGCATTGTCTTAAAGATCAGGTTGTTATGAAATCCACTACCATAAAGTCTACGGCTAACAGCCTGAAAAACGTCAGTATATCGTTTGTCACATTGCTGAAACATAAACGGAATATATACACAGGCTGAATAACAGGGGAGAGGCAGGACGATGGCGCACGGCTCGTAATATTGTGCGGTGTCACCCACAATTCACTATCTCCGCGCCGGGAGTTTCATTACACTTTGCGCGATTTTTGATAGATAAGAGATTTCATGCAAAATTATTCGCTTTCAGGCCGCCGCCTCGGAAGGCAGGCGCTGTTGTTCCCGTTATGTCTGGTGCTGTACGAGTTTTCCACTTATATCGGCAACGATATGATTCAGCCGGGCATGTTAGCCGTGGTGCAGGAATTTCAGGTGGGCAACGAATGGGTACCTACCTCAATGACTGCCTATCTGGCAGGCGGCATGTTTTTACAGTGGCTGCTGGGGCCGCTGTCGGATCGTATTGGCCGCCGTCCGGTGATGTTGACCGGCGTAGTATGGTTCATCGTCACCTGCCTGGCGACGCTGCTGGCGCAGACCATTGAGCAGTTTACCCTGCTGCGCTTCCTGCAGGGGATCAGCCTGTGCTTTATTGGCGCGGTGGGCTATGCGGCGATACAGGAGTCCTTTGAGGAGGCGGTGTGTATCAAAATCACCGCCCTGATGGCTAACGTGGCGCTGATTGCCCCGCTGCTGGGGCCGCTGGTGGGCGCCGCCTGGGTGCATGTCCTGCCGTGGGAGATGATGTTTGTCCTGTTCGCCGTGCTGGCGGCCATCTCGTTCTTCGGCCTGCAGCGGGCGATGCCGGAGACCGCGACGCGGCTGGGCGAAAAGCTGTCGGTGAAAGAGCTGGGCCGCGACTATCGGCTGGTGCTGAAGAACCTGCGCTTCGTCGCCGGCGCGCTGGCCACCGGCTTTGTCAGCCTGCCGCTGCTGGCGTGGATTGCCCAGTCGCCGGTGATTATTATCAGCGGCGAACAGGCCACCAGCTATGAGTACGGCATGCTGCAGGTGCCGATTTTCGGGGCGCTGATTGCCGGCAACCTGGTGCTGGCGCGCCTGACTGCGCGCCGGACCGTGCGCTCGCTGATTATCATGGGCGGTTGGCCGATCATGTTTGGCCTGATCCTCTCTGCGGCGGCGACCGTGGTCTCTTCCCACGCTTATCTGTGGATGACGGCCGGTCTGAGCTTCTACGCCTTCGGGATTGGCCTGGCGAACGCCGGCCTGGTGCGTTTAACCCTGTTCGCCAGCGAGATGAGTAAAGGCACGGTCTCGGCGGCGATGGGAATGCTGCAGATGCTGATCTTCACCGTCGGCATCGAGCTCAGCAAACATGCTTACGAGCTGGGCGGCAACGGGCTGTTCAGCCTGTTTAACCTGCTGGGTGGGGTACTATGGCTGGGGCTGATGATTTACTTTCTGAAAGATAAAAGCGTCGGCAATTCGCAGCAGGGGTAGTTGTTTTCAACCCGGATGCGCTCGCATCCGGGTCTTATCAGGCGAACGGCGCTTCGCGATCCAACACCTTATCAATAATCTGCAGGACACCTTCTTCGTTGTTATGCGGCGCCTGATAGCGGGCGACGGCTTTGACGTCTTCCCGGGCGTTGGCCATGGCAAAGCCAAACCCGGCGTGCTGCAGCATTTCGATATCGTTGCCGCTGTCGCCGAACGCCTGGCTTTCCCGCGATAAAAGCGTTGTGAAAGCCTATGACGCCGACGGGCTGTGCACCTTCCGGTTTACCGCTGCGACCTACCGCGAGATGCTCGCGACGCTCAACCACGTCAGCACAAAGGCGTGGGCACAGGCTATTGACAAGGATCTGCCCGTGCTGCTGATTGCCGGTGACTGCGACCCCGTCGGCGACTACGGCAGCGGCGTGCGCAAGGTCTGGGCCATGCTGGGCGACGCCGGTGTCAGGGATCTGACCTGCCAGATTTTTGAAGGAGGCCGCCACGAGCTGCACAACGAAACAAACCGCGACGAGGTGTTCGACTACGTGTTGACATGGATTGAGGATCATATTCCCTGACGTTGTATCATGCAATATTTCCTCCGCCAGCCCGGCGGGGGATTTTTTTTATTTTTTCTATTGACAAAGCTGTATCCCACGTGTATTATTGTATTAAGCTCTTAACACAATAATACAAAAGGAGCATAAAACACCATGAACTGGAACATTACTGCGGGCCGCCCGGTCTATGTGCAGCTGGTCGAGCAGTTGGAGCTTGCCCTCGTCGCGGGGGAGTTTCCGCCTGGCAGCCGAATTCCGCCCGTGCGGGAGCTGGCCGCTGACGCTGGAGTCAACCCCAACACCATGCAGCGCGCTTTGCAGGAGCTGGAAAGCCGCGGCCTTTTGCAGGCGCAGCGCACCGCCGGGCGCACCGTCACAGCGGATGACACTGCCCTGCAGGCTCTGCGCCGTCGGCGCGCCGGCACGCTGGCGGCGGAGTTTCTGCACCAGATGCAGGCCCTCGGCCTGACCGAAGCCGAAATCGAGACCCTGCTGCGCGAGACCGCACAGCAGGCACCAAAAAAAGGAGTAAACCATGGATGCAATTTATGAGGTACGCGGCCTGACCAAGCGCTATGGCCGCACCACTGCGCTGAACGGCGTGGATTTTGCCGTCACGCCGGGCAAGCTCGTTGGCCTGCTTGGCCCCAACGGCAGCGGCAAAACAACGCTTATGAAAATCTCTGCCGGGCTTTTGCAGCCCACGGCGGGCAGCGTCATTATTGATAAAGTTCCTGTCGGCGTTTTCACCAAGGCCGTCACCAGCTATCTGCCGGACCGTATGGCCCTGCCGACGGAGTTCACCGCCGACGATGCCGTAAGCCTGTACGCGGATTTCTTCACCGATTTTGACAAAGTCAAGGCAAACGCCCTGCTGGCCGACCTGCATATCGGCGGGCGGGACAAAATCGGTTCCATGAGCAAGGGCACACAGGAAAAGATGCAGCTCTGCCTGACGATGAGCCGTGCCGCCAGGCTCTACCTGCTGGATGAGCCTCTGGGCGGCGTGGACCCCGCCGCCCGCGACTACATTTTAAGCACCATCCTGCACAACTACAGTGAGGATGCCGCGCTTATGCTGTCCACGCACCTCATCGGCGACATTGAAAAGGTGCTGGACGAGGTCATTCTTTTACAGGACGGCAAGGTCCTGCGCCAGGCCGCCGTCGACGAGCTGCGCGAGGAAACAGGGGAGAGCGTGGACGCTTACTTCCGGGAGGTTTACAAATGCTGACGAAGCTTTTACGTTATGAGTTCAAATCCACAGGCCGTGTTGTTCTGCCCATTGCGGCGGGCGTGCTTGTGCTGAACATTTTTACTAATATTCTGAGCCGTTTTGTCCAGAACACCTCCGACAGGCTGCCGCTGGCCGGGGTCGCCATGGCCTTGCTGGCACTGGCATCTGCCGTAAGCCTTCTTGTTGTGCTCGCCATCTGCTCTTTTATTGAAATTCAGCAGTTTTACCGCCTGTTGGGCGAGCGCGGGTACTTGATGCTGGCTCTGCCCGTGCCCATTTGGCAGCACATTGCTGCTAAGGTCATCTGCGGCACGGTATGGACGCTGTTCGGCATGGTATTTTTTACACTTTGCGGCATGCTGACTACCGACACGGTCAGTGGAGGCGGGTTTGCATCTGATTTCAGCCGCGTCACTGCCGAGGATGTCGCCATCTGGTCTGCAATGCTTTTGATTATACTGGCCCTTATCGCGGGCGCACTGCTGCACGCATATCTGGCCTGTGCCTTTGCCGCGCAGTTTACCCAGCAGCGGCTGCTCATCAGCATTGCCGCCTACTTTGTCATCGGCTTTATCGGGCAGATGGCAGCCCTTGTGACGGCAGTCTTTGTCGCGTTCCGCGGGTACAAGTACCTGAACAATACTAACTTCAGCGCCGCGTCGTTTTTCGGTCCCGACAATACCTTGGGCGTTATCGTGCTCACCCTGCTCGCCGTCTTTGCGCTGATTGCCCTTGTCGATGCCCTGCTGTGGGCACTGACCCAGTGGCTCATGACGAAGCGGCTGAATCTGGCGTAACCATCGCCAAATAACCAAACGGCACAGAACGCTGCAGCTTTGCGTTCTGTGCTGTTTTTTACTTTATAAAATCTGCTATCGCCTGCGCGTTGTGCCGCCAGTCGGTATGTCTGTGCCTGCCTGACCCAGCCGGTCGGGCAGGCGGCGTTCGGGCTTTTGTACGGCCGCTTTGCTGCCTTGCCCAGTGCCGTGCTTTTTGCGGCGGCGGCTGCCTCGATTTTTATAACCCTTGCTGCATCGCACATTTTCAAAAAAGCCGCTTCTTTTTCGAAATCATGAACGCTTCTTTACCAATTTGTTAAAAAGTTCTTATTGACAAACATTCCACAAGCCGTATAATATACCTTGTGTGTGCATCTATAGGGTAAATCTTTTCTGCCCTGACACATTGGCGTTGTATGTGCTGCTTGCAGCGGCTTCTTCAGCAGGGAGTCGTGTAACAAACCTTTGCGGGGCGGCATAATTGGCGCTGACTCGTCAAGGACTCTGTGCCGGCCTAAGGAAGAAACGGTGCGTAAAGAGAGTGCTGTAACGGGAAATTCCGCAAAGGGGGATGCAATAAAAATGAATGAAAATCTGATCGTATCTCTGAAAGACATTGTTGTCGAGTTCGATGGGCAGAAGGTCCTGGACGGACTTTCGCTGGACATCCACGACAAGGAGTTTGTCACCTTCCTGGGCCCCTCGGGCTGCGGCAAGACGACGACCCTGCGTGTGATTGCCGGCTTTGTAACACCGAAATCGGGCAATGTCTTTTTTGATGGCAAAGACATCGCCAACATGCCGCCGTACAAGCGGCCTGTGAACACGGTGTTCCAGAAGTATGCGCTGTTCCCGCACCTGAACGTGTTTGAGAACGTCGCCTTCGGTCTGCGCCTGAAAAAGATGACCGAGGATGAGATCCGCCCGAAGGTGCTCGAGATGCTCGAGATCGTCGGCCTGAAGGGCTTTGAACGCCGCAGCATCTACCAGCTGTCCGGCGGCCAGCAGCAGCGCGTGGCCATTGCCCGCAGCCTGGTCAACCAGCCCCGCGTCCTGCTGCTTGACGAGCCGCTCGGCGCGCTCGACCTCAAGCTGCGCAAGGAGATGCAGTTGGAGCTGAAGCGCCTGCAGCGTGAAATGAACATCACCTTCGTCTACGTCACCCACGATCAGGAGGAAGCCCTGACCATGTCGGATACCGTCGTTGTTATGTCCGGCGGTAAGATCCAGCAGATCGGCTCCCCGCAGGATATTTACAACGAGCCCAAAAATGCCTTTGTCGCCCGCTTTATCGGTGACTCCAACATTGTCGACGGCGTCATGCTCAAGGACTTTCTGGTCAACTTCGGCGGCCATGATTTCACCTGTGTGGACCGCGGCTTTAAAGTCAACGAGCCTGTGCAGGTCGTCATCCGCCCGGAGGACGTGCAGATCGTGCCGCCCTCCGTCGGTATGCTGACCGGCCTTGTGCGCGAGGTCATCTTCAAGGGCGTTCACTTTGAAATGCATGTCGATGTGGAAGGCTATGAGTGGATCATCCATTCCACCCAGGCCAGCCAGCCCGGCGAGCTTATCGGCATGAACATCGGCCCGGACGAAATTCATATCATGAAGCGTTCGGAGGTGTGATCCATGCTCAAATCCAAATCCTCCCGCTGGCTGGCCGGGCCGTATCTGATCTGGATGGCCATTTTCACAGTCGTACCGCTTTTCATCGTCATCTGGTACGCCATGACGAACGCGGACGGCCAGTTCACCTTTGACAACCTCACCCAGATCGGGCGGTATTCCAGCGTGTTTGCCCGTAGCCTGATTTTGGCCGCGATCTCTACCGTGATCTGCCTGGTCATGGCGTTTCCGGTGGGGTATTTTCTCTCCCGCCTGCGCGCCAACAAGCAGCACATTATGCTGATGCTCATTATGCTGCCCATGTGGATGAACTTCCTGCTGCGCACCTACGCCTGGATGACACTGCTGGAGAAAAACGGCCTTATCAACAAGTTCTTCGGTTTGTTCGGCCTCGGCCCCTTCAACATGATCAATACCTCAGGTGCGGTTGTGCTGGGCATGGTGTACAACTACCTGCCGTTTATGATTTTGCCCATCTACACGGCCATGACAAAAATCGATGATTCCATCATTGAGGCCGCGCAGGATCTGGGCTGCAACGTCTGGCATATTCTGTTCCGGGTGCTCGTCCCGCTGACCGGCCCCGGCATTGCCACCGGCATCACGCAGGTGTTTGTGCCCGCAGTCTCTACTTTTATTATCAGCCGTATGCTGGGCGGCGGCTCCAACCTGCTGATCGGCGATTTGATCGAGCTGCAGTTCCTTGGCAACTCCTACAATCTGAACCTCGGCTCCGCCATGAGCCTGGTGCTGATGGTCATTGTCCTGCTCTGCATGAGCTTCACTTCGAGCTTTGACGAGTCCGAGATGGAAGGAGTGATGTGATATGGCAAAAAAACATTCCGCATTGCTCATGCGCACCTACGTCATTCTGGTGTTCTGCTTCATGTATCTGCCCATCGCGGTCATGATTGCGTTCAGCTTCAATGAGAGCAAATCCCGCTCGAACTTTACGGGCTTCACCCTCGGCTGGTACAAAAGCCTGTTCCACAACGAGATGATTTTGTCCGCGCTGGGTCTGAGCCTTGTGCTGGCGCTGGTGTCCAGCATTATCGCCACGGTGCTGGGCACACTGGCGACCCTTGGCATCAACTCGATGTCCCGCAAAAGCCAGCTCATCATCAATAACATCAGCTATGTGCCTGTCGTCAATCCGGAGATCATCACCGGTGTCTCACTGATGCTTCTCTTCGTCATGGCGCAGAACTTCGGCATCGGCGGCGAGAGCGGCATCTTCGGCTGGCCGACGCTGCTGATTGCGCACATCACCTTCAATATCCCGTATGTTATCTTTAATGTAGGCCCCAAGCTGCGCCAACTCGATCCCAGCCTGTACAATGCAGCGCTGGATCTGGGCTGCACACCGCGCCAGGCTTTCACCAAAGTCATCATGCCGCAGCTGTCCCCGGCCATTTTGTCGGCCTTCCTCATCTGCCTGACCTACTCTATTGATGACTTCATGATTTCCTACTTCAACTCCGGCACGATGCAGACACTGCCTATCGCCATCTACTCGATGACCCGCAAGAAGGTCAGCCCCGAGATCAACGCGCTGTCTGCAGTCATATTCTGCGTCATTCTGGCAATCATCCTGATTTCCAACGCCGCAGACTCCCGCGCCTACCGCCGCAACCAGAAGGCCATCCGCAAAGCCATGCTGGACGAAGGGGGGCGCTGAAGATGAAGCTGAAAAAGTTTTCCGCTGCAGCGCTGGCCGCACTGACTGTCACCATGATGAGCGCCGCGCCGGTGCTGGCCGTCGATGACATCGAGGTCAACGAGGATATTTCCGTCTCCGGCGACTACGATTGGAAGCGCTTTGCCAACGACCATATCACGCTGAATGTCTATAACAACGGCCTGTACATCTCCGACGGTTCTGACGAGAGCATCAACGTTCTGTCCGCATTTGAGGAGCTGACCGGCATCAAGGTCAATTACACGACCTACGACTCCAACGAGAGCCTCTACGCCAAGCTGAAATCCGGCGGCGTATCCTATGATGTCATCTTCCCGTCGGATTACATGGTAGGCAAGATGGCCAAGGAGGGCATGCTGTCCGAGCTGAACATGGACAACATTCCGAACTTTGCCGGCATCGGTGAAACATATCTGGACCGCAGCTTCGACCCCGGCAACAAGTACAGCGTGCCCTACATGTGGGGCACAACGGGCCTGATCTACAACACGACGATGGTCGAGGAGCCGCCCACGAAATGGGCGGACATGTGGGATGTTGCGTACACAAACAATGTGCTGATGTTCAACAATTCCCGCGACGCTTACGCGATTGCAGCCAAGACGATTGGCCTGTCGATGAATCCGCAGTCCGTTGACGAGATTACCGCCATCACCGACGCGCTGAAGGCCCAGAAGAACATCGTGCAGGCCTACGTCATGGACGAGGTCTTTGACAAGATGGAGGGTGGCGAGGCCGCCATGGCGCCCTACTATGCGGGCGATGCCATCACGATGATCGACGAAAACCCAGATCTGGCTTTCGTCCACCCGGAGGAAGGCGTCAACTTCTTCATCGACAGCATGTGTATTCCGGCCAACGCCAAGCACCAGGAGGCCGCCGAAATGTTCATCAACTACCTGTGTGAGCCGGACGTTGGCCTTGCCAACGCGGATTTCATCGGCTACTCCACCCCCATCACCGCCGTGTGGGAGATGCTGGACGACGATCTGAAGTACAGCGAAATCGCCTACCCGGGCGCGGAGGTTCTGGACAAGGCGGAGGTCTTTGAGACTCTGCCCGACGACATCAACGCCGCCATGGATGCCCAGTGGAGCGAGATGAAGAGCTACGAGGAGGGCGGCAGTGGCTGGATGGTCGTTGTCCTGCTGCTTCTGGCCATCGCTATCTCTGCATTCAATATTTGGCGCAAGCTCCGCAAAAAATCCCGCGATAACTATTAAACAGTTTCAGGCTGCACACCGTTTTGCGTGTGCAGCCTTTTTGTTTGCCGCCCCGTAGGGGCCGGGCATGCCCGGCCCGCAGTCTTGCCGCTGCACCCTTTTACGGTTCGATTTGTAGGGAGGGGTCTTGACCACTCCGCGGGCCGATGCAAGCATCAGCCCCTACGGCCAGCCCAAAAAGCCCCCGCCTTTGCATTTTTCCAACATTTGTGCTATACTCTGCTTGACGAATTAATTCAAAATCCATCAAGGAGGGCTTCCTTATGCCCGAAAAGCTCATAACCTACACCCAAAAATTTACCGTCTACCGCACGGACGGCGACCACCTCGGCCATGTCAAGCTGGGGGCGCTGCTGCGCTATGCCCAGCAGGTTGCTACCGCCCACGCCGAGGCCGTAGGGCTGGACGATGCCCTGTACCGCAAGACCCACACCGCCTATGTGCTGGCCAAGCTGGCCCTGCACGTCACACGGCTGCCCCGTGTGGACGAGGAACTGACCCTTGTCACCCAGCCCGAGCGCTGCAAGCGCGCCGTCAACAAGCGCATCACCCATTTTTACGATGCCGACGGGGCAGAGGTCGCCACAATGGACAGCCGCTGGGTACTCATTGATACCGAAAAGCGTATGATCCTGCGCAAGCACCCGGAGCAGTTTGACGACCAGTGGGCCGAGGATGTGCCCCTTGAGCTGCCGATGCGCCTGCCCCGCGTTGCGCCCGAGGACTGCGAGACGCTGAGTACGCAGACCGCGGCCTACTCCCGCTGCGACATGAACGGCCACCTCAACAACACCCGTTATGCCGACATTGTCTGCGACGTCGTACCGTGGCAGGTCTGGGACAGTGCGCAGATTTCGGATTTCATCATCAGCTACCACCGCGAGGTACCCCGCGGCGAGAGCTTCACCCTGCGCCGTGCCAAACTGGCAGAGGACACCTTCTATTTTGAAGGCGAACGGGAAGGCAAATCTGCCTTTGAGGCACAGCTGATTTTCAAACACTTATAATTTCTACATAAACCCCTGTTACACTGTTTACATCGACAATGTAAAGGGGTTATTATTATGACAAAGCAAAAATTCGGCCTGACCGGCACGGCGCTCAAAACCATTGCGCTGGTGCTCATGGTGATGGATCACATTCACTACTTTTTTGAATTTACGGGCGTTGTGCCGGAATGGTTCAGTATGCTGGCGCGGCTGTCCGCACCTCTGTTCCTGTTCTGCACGGTGGAGGGCTTCGCCCATACCCATGACCGCAGGCGCTACTTCCTGCGCATCTGGGCCATCGGTACTGCGATGGGCACGGTGGAATTTTTCATGATCTATGCAGGGGCCTTCCGCCGCGGAGACGGCTTCTACCCGCTGAATGCCATTTTTCAGGATCTGATGCTGCTCTGCATAATCTGGCAGGGCATTGACTGGCTGCGCCAGCGCCGGTTTGTGCGGGGCGCACTGGCTGCTGCCATGCCGATCCTCTGGCCGATTTGCATCGTAGCGCTGCTGACGCTTTTTCCCAAAATTCAGGACGCACCGATCGGCTCTGCCGTGTTGGCGTGGGTCATCACCGCGCCGCTGCCTTTGTTGACATCCATCACCGACGGCGGCTGGTCTTTTCTGGCCGGGGGCATCGTGCTGTATGCGCTGTATAACCACAAGCGCCTGCGGCTGGTCGTTTGGGCGGCTATGACCTTCCTGTGTGATTTTGTTCTGGTCTTTCTGCAGGTTCGCGGTCTGCCGGATTTTGCCTTTTCCCAGATGTTCACAGTCTACTATGAGTGGCTCGGCGTCTTTGCCGTTATCGGCATGGCGCTGTACAACGGCCAGCGCGGCAGCGGCCACAAGCAGCTGTTCTACTGGTTCTACCCGGCACACATTTATCTTCTCTACGGGGCATCCTGCCTTGTCTACACGCTTACGCGGTAAGGAGAGCTTATGGCACACATTCTGGCAGTTGACGATGACCACGACCTCTGCGCACTGCTGAAAACCGCGCTGGAGCGTGACGGTCACACCGTAGAAACGCGCACCTCCGGCACACAGCTGACCGATACGCTCTGCCGCTGGGCGGACTGCATCCTGCTGGATGTGATGATGCCCGGCGAGGACGGCTTTGCCGTCTGCCGCCGCATTCGCGCCGAGACGGACGCGCCGATTCTGTTTCTGACGGCCCGCACCGATGAGCCGTCGGTACTGACCGGTCTCGGTCTTGGTGCGGACGATTACCTGACCAAGCCGTTCCGCGTGGCCGAGCTGCGTGCCCGGGTTGCCGCCCACCTGCGGCGGCAGAACCGCACGCCGTCCCATAAGATCACCCGCGGCGGGGTGACGCTGGACCTTAATGCCAAAGAAGCCGGCGTTGGCGGCATACCTTTGCACCTGACAAAATCCGAGTACGCCATCTGTGAGCTGCTGGCCCTCCATGCAGGGCAGACCTTTTCCAAAGAACAAATTTACGAAGCGGTGTTCGGTTACGACGGTACAGCGGATGACACGGCCATCACCCAGCACATTAAAAACATCCGCGCCAAGCTGCGCGTAGCCGGGGCAGGGGAGGTGCTGCAAACGATATGGGGAGTAGGCTACCAATGGAAAAACGAAAGCTGACCAGTCTGCGCACCGTGCTGCTGCGGTATCTTCTTCTGTGCGGCGGCGGGTGTGCGCTGATTCTGGTACTCTGGTGGGTCATTTTTATGCAGCTGATAAACATCGGTTTTCTGCTGCCTGCCGTGGCGTCCGCCCAGGCCTGCGCCGATGCCCGGGAGACTGTAGCATCGATGACGGCAGACACATTCGATTCCCTGCAGATCAGCGACCTGTGCCGCTGGGCTGTGGTGCAGAATGACACGGTGCTGCAGACCAACATGGATGACCGCCATCTGAAAATTGCCCTCAATGCCTTTCACGGCGGCAGCGGCAATCCGGGGTACCAGTACGATGTCAAAATGGCTGACGGAAGCTTTTGCCTTTTGCAGTACGACTATGCTACGCCCTACGCCGACCCGGCCCTGCGGGACACGCTGCCGGATTTCCAGACCTGCTATATTTTGCTTCTGGCGGTGCTCATCCTCGTTTGGCTGGGCTGGCAGACCCACTGCACCGTGCGGGTCTTTGCCGCCGAGACCGCCTGTCTGCACCGCGCGGTGGATGCCATCGCTGCGCAGCAGCCCGAGCACATTGACGCAGACGGCGCGCGTCTGCGAGAGTTTTCCGCCACGCTGCATGCCATGCAGACGATGGGCCGAGAGCTGACCGACAGCCTGCAAAGCCAATGGCGGATGGAGCAGCAGCGCGCCGAGCAGATCGCCGCGCTGACGCATGACTTGAAAACGCCGCTGTCCATCATTCAGGGCAACGCAGACCTGCTGGCCGAGGATGCTCTGTCCGCCGACCAGCAGACACAGGTCGAAGCCATCCTGCGCGGAACGGACCGTGCCCAGCAATATCTGGCCGCCCTGCGCACCGCCTGTGCACCGTCCGCCACAGGGGAAACCTTTCCCAGTCACACCCTTGTCAGTGGGTTGGCGGAAACAGCCCGCGCCCTCTGCGCACCTGCCGGGGTGCAGCTTATACTGAACGAGCAGTGGCAGGGGACACTGTGCGCGGCGCAGTGCGACCTGCTCCGGGCTGCCGAAAACCTGCTGGACAACGCCGTGCGCTATACGCCCCGCGGCGGCACTGTCACACTGTTGGTTACAAAAGAAAAACAGGATTTCATCCTGCGTGTGACCGATACCGGCCCTGGCTTCACTGCCGAGGCCCTCGCCAGAGCGGGGGAGCTGCTTTATACAGAAGCTGCCCGCAGTGACACAGCCCACCAGGGCTTTGGGCTGTATTTTGCACGCAAGGTCGCGCTTTCACACAGTGGCACGCTGCGTCTGTCCAACACGCCCGGCGGCTGCGCGGAGCTGCGCCTGCCAATTTGTGAACAAATTGAAAAATGACAAAAGATTTACAATTTGCTATTGACATTCGGTGACAAAACAGTTACAATTTAGTTGCAAGCTAAATGAACCCCAAGTCAAATAGCTTTATCACATTTTCATGTGTTCTTCTCCTCCTTTCTTGTAAATCCCCGCCCATCCCTCAGGGCGGGGATTTATTTTTTTGTAACCCGGCACCGCGGGCATTTTTCTTTACAATCCCTGGAAATCGTGCTAAAATAAAAGTCGTATGTCCTTACCGTCCTGTACCTGTACAGACTACTTATATAAAGGCAATACCGCATAATTCTAAGTGCCGATACGGTGAGCGAGGTGCGGCAGCTGCTAAGC
>ERZ773103.2203-NODE-2203-length-18612-cov-6.600313_pt1 | contig 18612 bp, 20 predicted proteins | sample MGYA00511118_ERZ773103 | MGnify/ENA primary metagenome ERZ773103 (study PRJEB29015, sample SAMEA2737821) | human gut metagenome | biome: human gut; feature: human-associated habitat; material: faeces | place: China | collected 2012 ... | reverse complement strand
ATAGCACGGAACAATCCGCAGGCATCATAGTTGGGGCTTTTGACCCCAACATCATGATATTATATGCGGCAATACCTGCATGGTTACGTATTATCCTGATTTTATTCCGATTCATTCAGAATGTCTACCACATCTTCTTCAGTCATTTTCGTTTCACCACGTGATGCAAAACGATCAACCACATCTGGAACCATATCAAGAATCTTAGTGATCGTATCCTGATTCTTGATATTAACAAGTTTGGTATTACCATTCTGGATTACCAGAACCGCACATGGAGTCATCTTACCACCGAGACCTCCACCACCTTTTTCTTTCTTTTCACCACTGAATGAGCCCGCTCCCATACCAAATGACACGTCAATTAACGGAAGTATGATCGTATCTCCAATATGAATCGCATCTCCTACAACGGTCTTGGAAGAAATCACTCCATCCATTCCGCGAAACAGCTCTTCTACTGTCCCTTTCAGCTTGTTATTCTCTCCCATAACTGCAAACCTCCTGCTTTATAATTTAAAATTTCTGATATCTTTAAATGATCTGCGTACCGCTTTACTCAAGATCAGACGAATGGCTGTCACCACCGGCGTTATCACATACAGTCTGCCACGTATACTCAAATCACCACTTAACGTACGATGTTCAAAATCCGGCGTAATATCTGTGTGTTCACCAATCCATGGATAAATCATACTGATCCATGCCAGAATCCTGCCAGTCAGTGACGGATCTTCAAATCCAAATGTAATCTCACCCTGTATCTTCTTTGGCTTAAGTATTTTAAGTAGATGAAACGCTTCGTTTTTTAATTTAAGAAAAGCATTCTTATGCGTCTCATCCGTAAGAAAATCACTGATCTTATCTTTTTTTTCTGTGATTTCATTTATTTTATCACAGAATTTATGGTATGTACATTTTATCTTTTCCGTAATCTGTTCAATCTTTGAAGCTGAATCCGAATCTTCTTTTCGATCTTTCTTCTTGCGCTGTTTCTTTTCAGTGCTCTCCGGATGAATCTTTGCAGACTGCTCAGATTTTTCTGTAGTTCGTTCAGATACTTTGGATTCTTCTGGAATCTTCTCTGAATCCGATACAGGCACCTTCTCCATTTTTTCCACTGTTTCAGTCTTTTCAGACTCATCTTCAACCGATTTATCTGTAATTCGATTCGTCGTGTCATCCTGCTTCTCCTCTCCCTGTATGACCTGTTTCTCCTGCATTACTGCTTTCTTTTCCAGCGTTGGCTTTTCTTCAGCCCTATCCTCAGCTTTATCCTCAACCAGATTGCTATCCCAAAGCTTTTTCCAGGCAATTCGTACTGATAAATCTGTTTTACCATTTTCCAGAGCAAATACTGCCTTTATCAATCCAAACAGCCAGCTTACTTTTGCATGTACCGTCAGTTCTCTTGCATTTCCGCTCCCATGCAGATCAGCTTTATAGCAAATTGGCACAAAGAGAACAATACAGATTACCAAAAGAATCAGTCCCAATATCACTGCCAATATAATCCCTATTATTTTTAATATCAGAAAAAGAATATGTAGCATATCAATCTTCCTGTTCCTTTGCCTGAATATAGTTTCTAAGCTCCAGATCTCCGGTCGCATCATACACTTCCCGGCTGATCTCCTCTACCAGTTCTACCGCTTCCTCAAACCCTTTTGCAATCCCCACTACCATCCGGCCTTCTCTCGGATAACCAGGCTGCAGCAGATACATTGCATTTACAATCTCCAACTGATTATGATCGCATTCCGGTAACAGGATCACATGCAGATCCGGCTGGATCTTTCTTCGTTCCAATCTGGCGATCACTTTATCTTTCTTTTTTTCAAGTCCTTCTGAGACATACAGATTGCTATAATATTTCACCGGCACACCTCTTTAATAGTAATAACTGTCAAATATTGATTTGGCTACATTAACCGCCTTTGTATTACCGTCTGACTGCTCCACGATCACACTGACTACAAGCTCCGGATTATCTACATTACTGAATCCAACAAACCAGGAATGATTCTGGCTGGAAGAATCCATACTGTATTCTGCCGTACCTGTCTTTCCTGCCACGCTATAGGACTGACCGCTCAGCACGGAACCTGTTCCGTAGCTGACTACACCTTCCATATATGTTTTAAGCTGTGAAGCCTCCGCAGATGTCATCAGATCTTTATATTTTTCCGGTGTCGTCTCAGAAATAATCGTTCCCGTATAATTCGTCACTGAATCTACCAGATACGGACGCATCAGAGTTCCGCCATTAGCAATTGCTGATGTGATCAGTGCCATCTGATAAGGACTCACCTGTGTTTTGCCCTGTCCCATCGCAGTCATCATTTTCTCTGCTGTAGAATCATTTTCTGTTAGCTGAAATTCACTCTTTCCAGTTGCAAAATCACCCGGAAGTTTTGAGCCGATCAGCAGATTTTCGGCAGTCTCCTGATATTTTTTTACATCCAGATTCATACCAATATTACAGAATGAAGAATTGCAGGAATTTGCAAAGGAAGATGCCAGATCCTCTGCACCATGCACTGCATGATTCGCACACGGGATCGTTGTGTCCCCATAAGTGATCGATCCGGTACAGTTATAACTATAGGAATTATAATCTTCCGGATGCTCACGCATATATTCCAGTGTAGTTACAATTTTAAATGTAGATCCCGGTGCATACAGCCCTTGTGTTGCGCGGTTAAGCAAAACGCTGTTCTCATCGGAATTCAACGCATCCCAATTTGCCGCAACCGAATTCGGATCAAAGGACGGCTTTGATACCATAGCGAGCACCTTTCCAGTACTTGGCTCCATGATCACTACCGCACCCTTGTTATCGCCAAGTGCATTATATGCAGCGCTCTGAAGATCTACATCCAGAGTAGTCACCACATTATCACCGATATTTTTCTGATCCTGAAATTCCTTTACCAGTTTTTCCAGAATAAATGCATCTGATGTCAGCAGATTGAAGTTCTGTGTAGATTCCAGACCGGATTTACCCTGGGAAGAATAACCTACCACATGAGCAAATATTTCACCATATGGATAGTATCGATACTCACTGCCATCATCAGCTGTATCTGTCTCAGCCAATACATTACCACTTTTGTCCAGGATCTTACCTCGTACCACACGGTCTGCCATGGAATCCAGACGCGGATTATATGGACTGCTGATAATGTCTTTGCTCTTGACCACTGTAAAATATCCGATATATCCCATCATAACCAGAAACAGCGCAACAAATACATACGTAACTCTAGCGAACTCTTTGTTGCGGGCGCGCTTTTTCTTTTCCAGGTGCTTGTCTTCTTTTTTGGCGCTCCGGCGCTCTTTCCGGCTTAACTGCTCTCTTTCGCGCTTCCTGCGTTCTCTGTTTTCTGCTTCTTTCAGCTCGTAACTGTCGTATTTGCTGTTCTTTCTTCTTTCTTTCAATGATCTCTTCCTCATCTTCTCTCAGGATATAGAGCCCCTGAATAATTGCAAACATAATTAAAGTACTTAAAAGGGAACTTCCTCCATAGCTAACCAGTGGCAGCGTAACTCCTGTAGATGGAATAAACTTGGTCACTCCGCCAATTGTCAGGAATACCTGGAAAATATAACAGGTTCCCAGTCCCAATGCAACCAGCTTATAGAATTGATTGCGAAGCTGCATGGCTATATTAAGAAACATAATATAGCAGCTCAGGCAGATTAAAATCAGACACATGGCAAATACGATTCCAAGTTCTTCCGCAATTGCTGAAAAAATAAAATCTTCAGCCGCTACCGGAATCTTATCCGGCTGTCCCTGACAAAGTCCCATTCCGAGCCAGCCGCCGGTTCCTATCGCAAATAAAGACTGTGCCAACTGATAACCGCCACTGTCATATACTGCAAATGGATCCTTCCATGCGATAACTCTTGTACGTACATGACCAAACAAATAATATGCTACTACCGATGCCACACTTCCAGCTCCAAGCCCGGCCAGTATATATAACGGCTGTCTGGTCGCCACGTACAGCATGACCAGATATACTACAAAAATAATAAGTGCAGCTCCAAGGTCTTTAGAGACTACCAGTATCAGCACATGGAACGCGGCAATGGCTGTCGTAACCACAATATCTTTAAATTCCCTGGATACTTTCAGACTCGCCGCCACATAAAATACAAATACAATCTTCACCAGCTCTGATGGCTGGATATTAATTCCCGCGATCGTAAACCCAAGCATGGCGCCGTAGGATACCTGACCGATGACTACTACCACTCCAAGCGAAATCAAACCTATGATCGCATAGATTCTTCTCCACTCTGACAAAAATTTACACTTGCGGATAATAATCGGAATCACTAGACTCAATGCTATCGCACAGGCAGCGATCACAAACTGTTTCATCGCCTTACTGTAAGACAGTCTGGTCTGCATGATCAGGCCAATACACAGCAGCATACACATATTATTTACCACAAGTCTTGATACTCTCGGGTAAATGTGTGTATACAACAGGATTGTTGCCAGAAAAAGTGCCATCTGTGCAAGATACAGTCCCAGTATCTTAATGTCATCCATTTCCAGATATAATACCATAAAGGCAATAAGCTGAAGCATAAACATTAATGTATTCTGCCGCTTCAGCATACGCTGCTTTTTCTCGGCATCCTGATATCCGAAGATACGGAAACACAAATAGGTATACATGATAATGATCGTGATGATCAGATATTTTGAAAGCTCAACTATGATATTAACCATTTTCCACCTACTTTACTCCTCGTTTAAAATGTCCTCTTGTATAATCCATCTTTGGGATCGGACATTCTGTATTCTCTACATAGATATTTCTGAACATGCAAAGTATCTTCTGCATATCCTCTCCATTTTCTGTCGTAAACGCCAGGCGCAGTGCACGCGGATGGAGACGCATAATCTTCATCTGCTGATCTGCCAGCAATAATGGAGATGTATTATACATTACATTATAGCAGTATCTGCAGACATTTTTTACTGTCATATTCTTCTTCTGTCTATCCGTCAGGATAAGTTCCCCTGGTTTTCCTGTACAACCGGATGTATTCTTACGCACACATCCCGCCGATACCATAACCGGGAGATATCCATATACTACAAGTTCCATCTCCTGTATGCCCAGTTCCTCTAATTCCCAGCTGTTTAGTTCTACAGGTGCAGTCCCTGCCTTAAGATTAAACTGCCGCAAGAAATTCTTAGCCCTATGATTCCACAGATATATACTGCTATCCGTAACCACCGGATAATCCGCACTCTTTTTACGTATAAGAAGCAGGCTCTCCAGATTCCGTACCAGTACACCATCAAAGATCTCCATCAATTCTTCCAGGTGCTTATTATAATATAACTTTGACTCTTCTCTGTAAATCCGTGCCATAGCAAAATATACATCTGTTCCATGCTCTCGTGCAATTCGAATGATCTGTTTCATTCGGTCTGCATACTGCCCATCCCAAAGGGTATCTTCAACATAAATACGTGCAATTCCTGTAAATCCAGCTGCTGTTTCAAACTGTTCTATAGTCTCAACCGACACAGTAAGCTCCGATGCCTTTTCCTTATTCGTATCTGCTGTATTTTCTGTGTCTGAGCAAATGGCTAACCGCTCCGGTTCTTCTCTTTTTCCTGATTCCAGAAGTTTTGCTTCCAGCATCCCCAACGCCTGACGGCGAAGTTCATTCAATGCCTGCACCGGGAGAAAGATATCCTCATCCATCTGAATATCCAGCTGCTCAAACACAAATGGCGTATTGCCGGTCTTCTTCATCTGCTTCTCCAGACGATCCCTGCTCATCGGAACTTTTTCAGCACGCTGTACATCTGCACCTTCCACACATACTTCTGTCTCACCACAACTTACTGAAAATTCTGCCGGTTTTCCACATACAGCCCTTAACACACCTGTAATTTTTTCCTGACAGACCATATTGGGTGTATCCTCTGACTGCATTTCCGCTTTTGGGCGCTCCAGAGATATCATATTCTTTCCATTATGAACATAGTAATAACCGTTACAATATCCTCTTCTCTGATAAGCCTGCATAAGCCGGTTTAGATCATCTTTCTTAACGCGATAATTTTCTCTTCCTTTTTCCAGATAGTAATCCCGGTATCTGCGATATGCATCAGTCACTGTTGCTACATAAGCAGGCTGCTTCATCCGTCCTTCAATCTTAAAGGAATCAATTCCATGTTCAATCAGATCAGGAATATACTCAATCGTACACAAATCTTTCAGACTCATAATATCCGACGGCTTCTTTCCATTCACCCGATAAGGCAGTCTGCATGGCTGCGCACACTGTCCGCGATTACCGCTTCGTCCCCCAATCAGACTGCTGAGCAGACACTGTCCGGAATAGCAATAACAAAGAGCTCCATGTACAAAACACTCAATCTCAAGATTGGTCCTGTCACGTATTTCCTTAATCTCCGGAAGCGAAAGCTCTCTTGCCGGAACCACTCGTACCACGCCCTGCTTCTCCAGCCATTCTGCTGAAATTGCATTCGTAACCGTCATCTGCGTACTGGCATGGATATCCATCTCAGGAAACTGGCAACGAATATATTCCATCACACCCATATCCTGTACAATTACTGCATCCAGCCCCTGCTTATAGTATGGGAGAAGATATCCATATAACTGATCAAATTCACGTTCCTTGACCAGCGTATTAACTGTCAAATATATCTTTCTGCCATGCAGATGTGCATAATCAATTGCTGAGCACAGTTCTTCTTCTGTAAAATTTTTTGCAAAGGCGCGAGCTCCAAATTGCTCCCCGCCAAGATATATTGCATCTGCTCCGGCTGATACAGCTGCTTTCAGTGTAGCAAAATCACCTGCCGGTGCAAGAATTTCTGGCATTCGTTCCATCTAAACTCCTTTGAAAATATCCATTCATTCCGAATTCTGTTTATATAAACGATCATATAAAGCAGATAGGCTGTCATATGACAGCCTATTTACTCTTTTTATTCTTCATCTCAGTTTCTAACTGTACAATCTTCATCTGCAATGCTTTATTCTCTTCTTTCAGCTTGTCCAGTGCTTTGTCCGCGTTCTCCAGCTTAATCTGTACTGAAATCAACTCATGCTTGAGATCATACATCTCTTTATCTTTTGCTTCGATATCACTTTCTAATGTACCGCCCTGCTTCTTAGCCTTGAAATAGTCATCTGCAATATTCAGCGCAAGAAGGATACTTCTCGTCTCTGCACTCTGCTTTCTGTAGCCATCACTGCTGGAGCACTCTTCTAATTTATGATTCAGATATGTAGACACTCTCTGCAGATATTCTTCACTCTCAAATCCACTCAGAGTAAATACCTTTCCACCAATTAATACTTCTGTAAAATTCTTTGATGATGCCATTGCAACCTCCAACATTTCCTAAATTCATACATAAACAATATAGATATATTATAAACGATAGTTCCATAAAAACCAACAGTTTTTCACTATTTTGAAAGGGAAATTCCCAAATGTCCATATGCCAGCTCTGTTGCGACCCTTCCTCTCGGTGTTCTGAGCAGGAATCCATTCTTCAAAAGATACGGTTCATAGACATCCTCTATCGTTCCGGCATCTTCACCTATAGATGCTGCAAGTGTCTCCAGACCAACTGGTCCCCCGGCAAATCTTGTGATCATTGTAGACAGAAGATTCCTGTCGACATGATCCAGACCATATTTATCTACATCTAAGAGATCCAGTGCAAAATCTGCTACGTCTCCTGTAATCACGCCATCGAACTTCACCTGTGCAAAGTCACGTACCCGTTTCAGCAAGCGATTGGCAAGACGCGGCGTACCTCTGGATCTTCTTGCAAGTTCCGCAGAACCACGTTCATCAATCTCCACACCCAGAACTGTTGCTGATCTCTGTATGATCGTCTGCAGCTCTTCTACCGTATAAAACTCCAGGCGATTAATCACGCCAAAACGGTCACGAAGCGGAGCTGTCAGCATACCCGCTCTGGTGGTTGCTCCGACCAGTGTAAACTTAGGAAGATCCAGACGTATCGATCTGGCACTTGCACCCTTACCAATCATAATGTCAATGGCAAAATCCTCCATAGCCGGGTAAAGTACCTCTTCCACCTGACGGTTCAAGCGATGGATCTCATCCACAAAAAGTACATCTCCCTCCTGCAGACTGTTCAATATTGCCGCCATATCTCCCGGCTTTTCAATTGCCGGACCGGATGTAACCTTTAAATTCACGCCCATCTCATTGGCAATAATCCCGGCAAGTGTTGTCTTACCAAGTCCCGGCGGCCCATAAAACAATACATGGTCTAACGGCTCTCCTCTGTCCTTTGCCGCAGATATATATATTTTCAACATCTCTTTCGCTTTTTCCTGACCCACATAGTCATCCAGTGTCTGCGGTCTGAGATGATTCTCTATTTTCTGATCTTCTTCCAGATTCTCTGTTGTGATAATTCTTCTTCCCATGATACCCCTCTGCTGTTAAAACATCATATATTTCAAAGCCTGTTTCAGCACATCTTCTACGTTCATGCCTTCTGTAAGTTCTACCTGACGTACTGCTTTCAAAGCTTCTGTATTGCCATAGCCAAGTGCCACCAGTGCCGATACCGCATCCTGCTGGATTCCACCTGTCGCAGCCGATACAGCAGATGTATCTTCTAAAGCCGCATAACGATCCAGATCCGGCATACTGAGTTTGTCTTTTAATTCCAGAATCAGCTTCTCGGCCGTCTTTTTCCCGATTCCCTGTGCAGCCGAAATTGCCTTGGCATCACCTGACATAACAGCAAATCTCAGATCATCTGCCGAAAGCTGAGACAAAATGCTGAGTCCTCCTCTTGGCCCGATTCCACTGACTGTGATCACTTTGCGAAACACTGCAAGGTCGTCTCTCGTAAGAAATCCGTAAAGCTGCATCGCATCTTCCTTTACATTCAGATATGTATGAATAAGCACTTCCGAACCTATCGGCGGAAGCGCAGACATCGCTCTTCCCGGCATATAGATGCCATATCCCACGCCACCGACATCAACGATCACCCTGTCTTCTTCCAGTATTACAAGTTCGCCTTTTATATATGCAATCATTCCGTCTGTCCCCCTTCTATTCCAGATTGATTTTAACGCAAATCTATGTTTCTCAGCCGTCGTATCATTTCCGTTGCCACCGTACCGATCACAAATCCTGTAATCAGTCCTGCCACCAGAAGTACCGGCAGATATCCGGTTACGCTATAAGTCTCAACCACAATAGCTGCCACTACAAGCTGTCCTATATTGTGAAATACACCACCGGCCACACTGACTCCGATAATGCTCAGATCCGCATACTTTTTCAGCAATGCCATTACCGCAAGACTCACCAGTCCTCCGGCAAGACTATATAGAATACTTGCCAGATTACCAAATATAAATCCGGATAAAACCACTCTTGTTACTGATAACAGCAGCGCCTCTTTTACATCCGTTTTGTACAATGCTATAACTACGATCAGGTTTGCCAGTCCCAGCTTAACACCGGGAATACCAATCTGAAACGGAATCATTGTTTCAACATAGCTGAATATCAATGCCAGCGCAACAAACACACCAAAATATGCTACTCGGTTCTTCACAACTGCCTCCTACTTCATTACTGCATCCAGTTCACTCTCTTTATCAGACTCCACCTCAACTACGATTTTATTAGGAAGGCAGATAATTGACTCGCCATCGGCAGATATTGCTTTCTCATGCACACATATCTGATCCGGACAGTCAGCTTCAATCATAGAAGCCTCTCCATTCTTAATCTCCAGTATATTGGTTCCATGATTAATCTCTATCCTGCGATCTTCCGTTAGTAGATATGTCCCTTCTGTCACTCCATCTACTTTGATTACCACTATGCCTTTCCCCGCTTCTCCGGTAAAATGATGTACCAGGCTACACACTGCAGCAATACAGAGAATTATCCCCATTAACACCAGATCTTTTTTCTTTAATCCCATCTTCATACTTCTGCACTTTCCAGTCTTTTATAATTCTTACCTATTCTATCACAACCACTCCACCATCGCAACCACACGTTCGATAAAGGTTGAAACCCTTTGTTTCTCTGTGCTATACTAAATCTGTTTAAAATACTAACTGCCATTGCAGTTATTGATAAAGGAGTACACTTATGAAATGGCATAGACAACTAGCTATACTTGGCACAGCGTCTCTGCTGCTTGGTCTTACCGGATGTTCCGGGAGTTCTGCCAACACAGATCCCATTTCCTATACCGGGACGGCACTTGACACCGTAATTAGTATTAAGATTTACGATTCACAGGATAATGATCTTCTAACGAAATGTCAGAAGATCTGCGACGATTATGAAGCCAGGCTGTCACGTACCAGAGAAGGCAGTGAGATCTGGCAGATTAATCACGCAGAAGGCGCTTATACCGAAGTCTCTGATGATACTCTCAAACTAATCCAGGAAGGATTGCATTACAGCGAATTATCTGATGGAGCTTTCGACATTACCATTGGGACAGTCACTGAACTGTGGGATTTCAAATCCGATGATCCACAGGTACCGGATGCCTCAGTTCTTGCAGAGGCCGTGACACATGTCGATTATCACAATGTAGAGATTGACGGTAATCTGGTACGCCTCTCCGATCCCGAATCTAAAATAGATCTCGGAGCCATTGCCAAAGGATTTATTGCTGATAAATTAAAAGAATATCTGAAAAGCGAAGGCGTAGAACACGCACTGATTGATCTTGGCGGTAATGTTCTCGCTATCGGAGACAAGCCAGATGGAAGCAGTTTTCTGATCGGCATTCAGAAACCTTTTGACGACCGTGGTGAGCCAATCGCATCCATAGAATTGAATGATCAGGCCGCTGTTACTTCTGGTACATATCAGAGATGCTTTGAAAAAGACGGTGATTTCTACCATCACATATTACAGCCTTCCGATGGTATGCCGTGCAACAATGGGCTGAACAGTGTTACAATTCTCACTGATTCTTCTCTGACAGCAGATGCACTGAGTACCACAACTTTTCTTCTTGGTCCGGATAAGGGAATGGATTTAATCAACAGTCTGGATGGCGTAGAAGCCGTATTCATTGATACAGATAATAATCTGACTTACTCAGATAATTTCCCAAAATAATATACAAAACAACAGGGGTGATTACTTTCGTAATCACCCCTGTTGTTTTCACCTTCCGCCTCCGCGGATCCCAATGTTATGCATTGAGTCAGCATGTCTTGTATGATGTAATGTCCGATCTATATCTCGACCAAGATCTCCTTAATTAACAGTTGGTTGAGAAGATTGGTAACTATTGAATCCGGATAATCTTCTTCGGACACTTCTCAGCGCAGGCGCCGCAATTTACACATTTAGTGGAGTCGATATGTGCAATATTGTTTTCTACGGTTATTGCTTCTGCAGGGCATACTTTCGCACACATTCTGCATCCTATACAACCAACGGCACAAGCTGCCATTACATCCTTACCTTTATCCTGTGAGCTGCACTGTACCATATGTTTCTGTTCATATGGAATCAGTTCGATCAAATGTCTTGGACATACTGCGATACATTTACCACATGCCTTACATTTTTCCTTATCTACTACTGCAACTCCGTCCACAATATGGATTGCATCAAACGGACAGGCTTTCACACAGGTACCCTCACCGATACATCCATAGTTACATGTCTTTGGTCCACCATTCTGCATCATATTGATCATAATACAGTCAGAAACTCCCTGATATTCATAATCAGTCTTAGCTTTATCACAGGTACCTGCACATTTCACATATGCAACTTCACGCACCTGCTCAGTTGCTTCCTGTCCCATAATCTCGGCTACCTTAGCACCTACTGGTGCACCACCGACCGGACAGGCATTGACCGGAGCTTCACCGGCTGCAATTGCGGCTGCAAGTCCGGAACATCCCGGATAACCACAACCACCACAGTTATTACCTGGAAGAACACCCAGAATAGCTTCTTCCTTTTCATCTACTTCAACTGCAAACTTTTTGTCTGCCAGTCCGAGGAAAATACCAATGAATAATCCGGTACCGCCTACAATGACTGTAGCCAAAATAATTCCTGTCATACTCATATTGTCTTCCTCCTAAATAAGTCCTGAGAATCCGAAGAATGCGATTGACATGAGTGCTGATGTCAGCAGTACAATCGGCATACCTTTGAAGGATTCCGGAATGTCATTATATTCCATCTTTTCTCTGATACCGGCAAGCAGTACAATGGCGATCAGATAACCAACACCTGTTGCAAAACCATTCACTACGCCTTCGAGAATATTGTAATCATCCTGTACATTATTCAGAGCTACACCAAGCACTGCACAGTTTGTTGTGATCAGTGGAAGGTATACTCCAAGAGCATTGTACAATGAAGGCACGAACTTTTTCAAGAACATTTCTACAATCTGTACAAGTGCTGCGATTACAAGGATAAATACGATTGTGTTCAAGTACTCAAATCCCAGTGGTTTGAGAATAAACTGATGTAATATTCCGGCAACTAATGATGCCAGAGTGATTACGAAAATAACGGCTCCGCCCATTCCGGCAGCTGTCTCTGTCTTCTTGGAAACACCCAGGAAAGAACAGATACCGAGGAACTGACTAAGTACGACGTTACTTACAAGCGCAGAACCGACTGCGATTAAAATCAAATTTCCCATCTTTCCTATTCCTTTCCTTTATCTGCTGTAGAAGCACATCCGGCACAGGTTGCACAATCAGAACCACATCCTGACTGAATCTTAGATGCATCCTTGCCTTTCTTCTCCATGTTAATCTTTACCTTATTCTGGATTGCTGCAAGACCTGCAAGTACCAGGAATGCTCCAGGTGCCAGAATAAAGATTGTAATTGGTGTATATCCTGCCTTGCCCATTGTAGAATCAGCGAGCGGAAGAATCTGTTTACCAAAGATCTGTCCTGCTCCAATGATCTCACGTACAGCACCGATTGCAAGAAGACCTACGGTAAATCCAAGTCCCATACCAAGTCCGTCAAAAATAGACGGAAGAACCGGGTTCTTAGAAGCATAGCTCTCTGCACGGCCAAGAATAATACAGTTAACAACGATCAGTGGAATATAAATTCCAAGTGAATCATAAAGTGACGGTGTATATCCTTCCATAAGGAAGTCAACGATTGTTACGAATGACGCAACAACCACGATAAATGCCGGCATTCTGACAGAATCCGGTATAATCTTACGTAACATGGAAATCAACATGTTGGACATTACAAGTACCGCCGTTGTTGAAAGTCCCATACCGATACCGTTCATAGCCGAAGTAGTTACCGCAAGTGTCGGACACATACCAAGCATCAGGACGAAAATCGGATTTTCATCAATAAGACCATTTTTCAGTCTTTCTCCACATGAATTCATCTACACTACCTCCCGACTAAAATGCACTGTGAAAATATGCAAGTGCTGCATTCACGGCACCTGTTACAGCTCGTGATGTAAAGCTTGCACCACTGATGGCATCGATCGGCTCACCTTCGCCACCATCCTTTGATACATAGAATTTATCTGTCTGCTTACCCACATACTGTGAATAGAAAGAACTGTTAGTTGCTTTCATACCAAGTCCTGCTGTCTCGCTGATACTCAGGAATGCAACTCCACTGATTGTTCCATCTGCTGTAATACCTACTGTGATCTGGATATCACCGCCATAACCTTCGCCATCGGTAGCTGTGATAACATATCCGGCCTCTCCGCCTTTTACGGAACATACCTCATCAATGCTTCCCTTGATGCCGAGTTCTTTGATTACCTGATCAGCAACCTTCTGATCTACATCTACTGCTTCAAAATCATCCTCACTTGCTTCAGGGAATACCTGTAACCAGGCTTCTCTCTTAGCCGCTTCCTGAGTCTGAGCAATCGGAGTCTTAGTTACTTCATATACCAGTCCCAGCAAAAGTCCTGCAATCAGAGTGATTGCTGTAAGGATCGCTGTATTTTTAATAATCTTGTTCATTATTTTTCTCCTCCTTTGCCAAATGGTTTCGGAAGAGTAACCTTCTCAATAAGTGGAACTAAAAGGTTACTGATGATGATCGCATAGGATACACCTTCTGATGATCCACCGAACAGACGGAACAGACCAGTCAGAAGTCCAAGTACAATACCGTATACGATCTGACCGGATTTGGTGATCGGTGATGTAACGTAGTCAGTTGCCATGAACCATGCACCTAACATCAGACCACCTCCACACAACTCTGCAGTGATGAACTGAGGATCAAAAAATCCTACATTTGCATCAGAGAACTGTCCGAAGATACCAATAAACAATACAAATGTTACAATATATGTACCAGGAATACGAAGATCAATAATTCCCAACATAATCAGGAAAATCGCGCCAATAATGATTGCGATCACAGATGTCTCACCAATCGTACCTGGAATACGTCCGATCAGCATGTCCATAGAATTCACACTTGACAGTGCTCCTTCCTTCAGATATGCCAGTGGTGTCGGTCCTGTCTCTCCATCATAAACGAACTTGGTCATCTGTCCTGCAAAAGAAATCAACAGAAAACATCTTGCTCCAAGTGCCGGGTTCATGAAGTTCTGTCCCAGACCTCCGAACAGCTGCTTGACGATCAGGATAGCAAATACACTACCAAGTGCTCCCATCCACAACGGTGCTGTAGGTGGCATATTAAGTCCAAGCAGAAGTCCTGTTACAACAGCACTGAAATCACCGATTGTGATCTTCTTGTGCATAAGCTTTTCATAAATAAACTCTGTAAGCACAGCTGTTGCAGTCGTAACGATCAGCATCAGCAGTGCATCCATTCCAAAATTATATACTCCAAATGCAGATGCCGGCAACAGAGCAATTGTTACCATGAGCATAATATTGCTGGAAGTAACTTTGGAACGTATATGTGGTGAAGATGAAATATTTAACTGATTCTCCACTTTTGTTCACCTCTTCCTCTCTTGTTATTTTTTCTTTCTGCGATTAGCCAGAACAATCTTTCTCATGGAACCGATTGACTGTTTCAACGGTCTCTTAGCTGGACAGACGTAACTACATGATCCACACTCTACGCATTCCATACCGTTCATTTTTTCAAATGTCTCCGCATCATGATGCTGTGCATAATCAGCCAGACGAGACGGAATAATACGGCTTGGACAGGCATCCACACAACGTCCACAGTTGATACATGCGGTCTCTTCCAGTCTCTTAACCGGATCTTTTACAAATGCCAGAACTGAAGAAGATGTTTTCGTAACAGGTACATCTACAGTAAACATGGCAAATCCCATCATCGGACCACCGGAAATCACCTTTTCTGGTTCTTCCTTAAATCCACCAGCCTGCTCTACAAGTTCCATCTGATTCATACCAAATGGTGCGCGGAAGTTACCAGGCTCATTGATCGCATCACCACTGACAGTAACAATACGTTCAATAGAAGGCTTTCCTTCTACAACTGCCTGGTAAATATTGATCATAGTCTCAACGTTATCTACAACACATCCCGCATCTGCCGGAAGCATAGTAGAGTTGATTGCTCGCCCGGTTGTAGCATAGATCAGCTGACGCTCACCACCCTGAGGGTATTTGGTCTTTAATGCCATAACTTCCATACGAGGCTCATCTTTTGTAAGTTCTTTCAGCTTCTCGATACAATCTGGCTTATTATCTTCCACGCCAAAAATACCTTTTGCATGTTCAAACAGTGAAAGGACAACCTTCATACCACCAACAAGGCGTTCCGGCGTCTCCATCATACGTCTGTAATCGGCAGTGATATATGGCTCACACTCCGCACAGTTTGCTATAATATAGTCAATCTTCTCCGGCTCTTTTGGAGAAAGCTTCACCTTAGTAGGGAACCCAGCTCCACCCATACCTACAACACCGGCCTCACCGATCGCATTCAATATCTCTTCTTTTGTCATTTCCTCCAACGGTTTTACTGGAGCATATTCAACTTCCTTGTACTCTCCGTCATTCTCTACTACGATGCAGTTCACCTTTGCCCCAGTAGGATTAAAATGAGGTTCAATTGCTTTTACCGTTCCGGATACTGATGCATAAATCGGAGCAGAAACAAATCCGCCAGCTTCCGCAATCTTCTGTCCTCTCAGCACGTGATCTCCCTTGGCAACAATTGGAGTTGCCGGAGCACCGATATGCTGCGAAAGCGGATATACAAGATCTCCTTTTGGCTTCACATCAACAATCGCCTTATCTTTTGCCAGACTCTTGCCGTCATCCGGATGAATACCACCCTTAAATGTTAACAGTGCCATTCCTTTTCCTTCCTTCCTTTTAGTTTATTATATATAATATACAAAAAAATCTCCTAATTTTCCATAAATGTAGGATGTTTCGTTGTACATTTTTCAATACAGCTTGCCTATTATTTAACATTTTAGGCATAACAACACAGAAAGATAGAGGCACTTTCGTGTCCCTATCTTTGCTATCTTTTTCATATATATCAAGTCTGTTCTTATCAGTAATTAAGCCTCTTCACCTTCAGATGCCTCTTCCGGTTTCTCAAGTGCTTTCATGCTCAGGCTGATCTTCTTCTCAGCTTCGTTCAGATCTACAATCTTAGCAGTAATCTCCTGTCCAACTGAAAGTACGTCAGATGGTTTTTCAACATGTGCGCGAGAAATCTGTGAAACATGAAGCAGAGCATCTACTCCAGGAGCGAGTTCAACGAATGCACCAAAATCTGTCATTCTTGCAACCTTACCTGTGATCTCTTTACCTACTGCATAATCTTCTGCAGCATTAGCCCATGGATTAGTCTCTGGGAATTTCAGGCTGAGTGCGATCTTAGTATCGTGAATATCTTTCACGAGTACTTTCAGCTTTTCGCCAACCTGGAATACTTTCTTAGGATTCTCAACACGTCCCCAGGACATCTCTGAAATATGTAACAGACCATCTACTCCACCAAGATCGATGAATGCGCCAAAATCTGTAACATTCTTTACAACACCTTCTACTGTATCTCCAACATGAAGATTTGCGAAAAGTTCTTTCTGCTTTTCTGCTCTCTCAGCAACCAGAAGCTGTCTTCTGTCACCGATCACACGGTTTCTTCTAGGATTGAACTCACTGATTACGAACTCAATTTCCTGTCCCTGATATTTGCTGAGATCTTTTTCATAAGTATCAGATACCAGACTTGCCGGGATAAATACTCTTGCTTCATCAACAACAACACTTAATCCACCACCAAGGATCTGAACAACTGGTGCTTTCAGTACTTCTTTGTTCTCGAAAGCTTCTTTCAGTCTTTCATTTCCTCTTTCAGCAAGCAGTCTCTTGTATGTCAATAATACCTGACCTTCGCCATCATTTACCTTTAATACTTTAACTGTCATTGAATCTCCAACTGATACCATAGTTGTAAGATCTGCACCGGCCTCATTCGTGTACTCACTCTTTGTAATGATTCCGTCAGCCTTGTAACCTATATTTAAAATAATTTCATCTGGCTTAACGTCAATGACCGTACCGTCAACCACCTCTCCGTTGTGAATTGTTTTCAACGAATCTTCTAGCATTTGTTCAAAAGTTAATTCTGACATAATTTTGAACCTCCTCAATTATATTATTGGGCGTGGATGCCCCTGCTGTAATACCTACTGTTTCCACGGACCTCAATTGATTCGAATCCAAATCTCCAAGTGTCTGTATATAGTACGTATTCAAACATGCATTCCTACAGATTTCAAATAACTTTTGAGTATTGGAACTATGCTTATCACCTATTACAATCATAGCATCTACTCTATCTGCAATCTGACGTGCCTCATCCTGACGCTCTTTTGTCGCATTGCAAATCGTATTTAAAACAAGTATATCATAACGCTTTTTTGTAATTATTTCAACTAGTTCTTGAAATTTATTGTAATTAAATGTCGTTTGTGAAACAATACACACTTTTTGGTTTTTATCTGGCAGCGAAAAAGCCTCTGCTTCTTCTGCATTTTGTATAACTGTCACATCCTCATTTGCAGCCCAGCCCATGATGCCCTGTACTTCCGGATGTTCTGCATTACCGATAATAACAATATATGCGCCCTCACAGCTTTTTCTTTGTACGATCTGATGTATTTTTTTTACAAACGGACATGTAGCATCCACATATTTCAAACCTTTTTCTTCAATCTTGTGACAGACCTTTTCTGATACACCATGTGAACGAATGACCACGATTCCTTCGGAAAGGTCTTCCAGCTCTTCTTCTGATCTTAGGACTTCTACACCTTTGGATTTTAAGTCTTTGATTACTTCATCGTTGTGAATGATAGGGCCATAGGTATATATTTTCTCACCTTTATGCTCTTCCAACTGCTCATACACCGTATCAACCGCACGTTTTACACCAAAACAAAATCCTGCCGTTTTTGCAAGTATTACTTTCATATTCCCTGTCTCCTATTTGCAGAAACTTATGATTTTTTCAACCACTTCGTCAATCGTCATATCTGAACTGTCTACCAGGATTGCATCTTCTGCCTGCTTGAGTGGTGCAATCTCTCTTG
>ERZ773103.2198-NODE-2198-length-18628-cov-100.462176_pt1 | contig 18628 bp, 37 predicted proteins | sample MGYA00511118_ERZ773103 | MGnify/ENA primary metagenome ERZ773103 (study PRJEB29015, sample SAMEA2737821) | human gut metagenome | biome: human gut; feature: human-associated habitat; material: faeces | place: China | collected 2012 ... | reverse complement strand
TACTAAACAATTAAATACTAAACAATTAAGTATTAAACAATCAATCTATCAACCTAACTATAATAATATTAATAACATAAGAGATGGATTGATAGATAGAGAAAGACAACCAAAGTATACCGTGCAAGATTATATTCGTTTATGTCAAATCATAAAACAAAATATAGGTTATAGCGATTTAATAATCTCTTACTCTAACGACAAAGAAATTATTGATGAGATAGTTGAACTCATGACAGAAGTTGTAACTGTTGATAACACAAGCTATATGATTTCTGGAGTGGAATATCCAAGTACAATTGTACAACAAAGATTCTGGAAGCTGAAATACGACCATATAGAGTATGTGATAGTAGCGTTAAAAGAAAATCCAACTAGAATTCAAAACATTAAAGCCTATTTGATTGCTATGTTGTTTAATTCTTATACTACTAGCCATAACTATTGGCAAGCTGAAGTAAATGCAGATATGTATGGGCGAAAGTAATAAAGACAAGGAAAGGATGATTATATGATTAAAGTTACAGTTGAATATTTGGTTGGTGAAAAAGAACTTGAAAAAGAATTAGAGATTATAAAGCGAGTATATACAGAAGCTCTCAGAGAAGAAAAGCCAACTGATGTGGAAATTATTCAGGACACATTGCTTACTGGAGCAAAATATGACATAAAAGCGAAAATCACTAGACAAGCGAATTTGGCAATAAACACTTTGTTGAACTATAGTGTTATTGACAAAGAGAAAGCGAATGAGTTAAGAGAATCAATAAAATAAAAATAGCCTTTGTAAAATACATAAGGCTATTATATACAGAATATTGGTTATTATTTACTTAAACTAAATAGCCACATGAGAAACTCTTTCTCGTCTTTGGCATCTAGCTGTAAATATAACCTAATAATATCTTTTTGCATCTGTGTCATCTTATCGCTCCTAATTTAATATTTTTGTTTGTATTATAACATAAATCCTATAACATGTATAGGACAAAAAATGGAAAATGTTGCTTCTTGTTGAACTATGTCATTTTATGTTAATATTTTTCCGTACCTCTTTTCTGGTGCTAAACAGTCCATTGTCTTAGGGAATATGATGGAAAGGGAGGCAAGCGGTATGCAGGTACATTATGTTAAAAGCTTGATTGGAAAGCATATTAAGGGAGTTTACAAGTGCAAAGAACAATTGTTATTGATAAACTTACAAGCTGATAGATCAAGCAATATTTATTACTTATACTTCGGTTAAGTAAGAGAAAAGGCAAGAGAGAGCTTAAAGTTCTTTTCTTGCCTTTTTTGTTAAATAGATTTTTTTAAGTTTTGCGGCTTGTCTTGGTTTACAATATCTAAAACTTCAGCCTCTAAATCAGAGTGATGTTCTGCGATGCCAACCACTTTGCCTTGAATTATAGCTTTTTGGCTTATTTTAGAGTATTTTGGATTTAATGGGATTAATTCATTACCCATAAATCTTTTTAGCGTTATATCGCCATCTACGATAAAAATACCGTCATCTCCGTTATTCAATGTGTCGGTAGATTTAACAAACACTAAATCACCATCGTTGTAAGCAGGTGTCATGGAATCGCCTTGAACTCTAACTGCGAAATCAGCATCAGACGGGGCATTAGGGAAATCCTTAAATGTTTTTGTTGCGTCCGTAATGAAGTTACCATTACCAGCACATACTGGTTGGTCATATACAGCTAATCTGATTACTGGCTGTTGAGTAGTTGACGGTTGATTGTTATTTAATTCCAATAAACCATCAATAAGATTATCAACAATATTTTTGCTTGCTTCTGACAGCAACATATAATTATCAACAATTTGTTGATTAAATTTTTTATCAAAAAAATCAATATTGCTTTCATCATTAGTCAACCATTGTTTATCCACATTAAATAAATAACATATGCTATTGATTATAGATATATTGGTAGTCTTATTGATAATTTTATCGCTGTTTTTTTCAGCAAGTAAACTGTCGTAATGAGATCGAGACATTCCTACTTTGTCACAGAACTTCATTTTTGTTAAATTGTTCGCTTTTCTAATAAGCTCAAATTTTTCGCTAATCAGCATAAATTCGCCTCCTTATGTTTTTTGATTATATCATCGTTTATTATTGATGTCAAACCAATGTAGTTAAAAATACAAAATATAGTCATTTTTTGCTAAAAATGTACTTGACACTACAACAATTATGTGTTATTATGTAGCTACAAATACAAATGAATGTAGTTAAAAATACATTTAATAAAAATATAGAAGAAGGTGACGCTATGACGGAAGAAGAAATTACTCATAAGTTATACCTATTGTCTTATTCTCAAAGAGAAGTTGTTGGTAATATTATTAATATATTGTTAGAGAGTAAGAAAGACACAAAATAGTACATAAAAAACTAAAGAAAGGAGGACGAATAATAAATGGTTGAGAGTAAAAAAGAACATAAATGTAAACGAGAAATAAAAATTAAGGCATATGATATTGTTACTGTTGATTTTGGCGATGTCCCAATTGGAAGTGAACAAGGAGGCATTCGACCTGCTGTGGTTATTCAGAATAATATTGGAAATTATTATAGTCCAACAACAATCGTATTGCCATTGACTTCTCAAAAGAAAAGTTTAAAACAACCAACACATGTCCTCCTTAAAAGCGAATTTATATCTGCTTTAACAGAAGATAGCATTGTTTTAGGCGAAGCTGTTCGTCAAGTAGATAAGAGTAGAATTTTAGATTATAGAGGAAAAATAACAGATAAAAAATATAAGCAACAAATTTATAATGCTTATATATGCAACATAGAAGGAGTGAGTGAATAAATGTGCTTTAAAGCTGCAATAATCGAAATAACAGAAGAAGAAGCTACAAAGTTAATAAAAGAATCTAGGGGTAATAAAATTCCTGTTTCTATTTGCAACTTAGAAGAAAACTGTGTAGAAAGTTTCTTGCCCATACTCAAAGAGACTTGTATAGATATGATTAAACAGGCAGAGACAGTGGCAAGACGATGTGACGAATTGGTTCAAACAATCGATGCTTACTCTACTAAACAAAACATTAAAAAAATAGAGAAAAAAGGGAAAGTTAGCACTTTTTTGATTGTACCACGGAATGATGAAGAAGAGAAAACAGAATAGGTTATGTCATAAGGAATGCCTGTATGGGGTATTCCTTATATAATACACAAATTTTGGAGAATATATAAAAGGAGAATATATTATGAACAATAAAGGAAAGAGTATCAAAATTAATCCTTTGAAAGAAATTTCACCATGTTATAAATGTCTTATCAGATATGTTGGTTGTCATGACGGATGTGCTGGTTATTTGGACTGGAAACAGAGATGTATTTCTGCTGCACATTTTCAGAATGTAAATGACAAACAAGATTGGACAAGGATGTGATTAAATGGAGAAACAACAATTAACAATTCGCCTACCTGTTGAATTGAAGAGTCAGATACAACAGGAGGCAGATAAAAGTGGAATTAGTTTTAACGCAATGTTAATATGGGTTACTCAGAAAGGTCTTGGAAAAATTTAATTTCACCATGCTCTTTTTCATATTGCTCAATGCAATTCTCAATTAAATATTCTATTTGCATTGCAATTGAGCGCTTGTTACATTCGGCGATGATTTTTATTTTTTCAAAGTTCTCTGCTTGCATTCTCATTGTAAAAGCTCGTTTATTTGTTGCCATAATGTCACCTCTTTTGATAGTGAATGTCACTTATGTGACATGATACAAATTATTCAATAAATTCAATTACATCTTCAATATTACAATGTAAATAAGAACAGATGTTATCAAGGGTAGCCATTGAAATATATTCGTTTTTGCTTATTTTAGCAAGGGTATTCATACTCATTCCAGTGGCTTCACGAAGTTGAGTTTTGGTCATATCCCTTTCTATGAGTAATTTTAACAATGGTTTGTATGAAAACATAATGTCACCTCCATATTTATATTGTAACATATAAAATATATTAGTCAACACAAAATATATAGAAATCTATATAAAACATATTGACACATAATATAGAAAATGATATATTATATAGAGTATTGAGGATATATTGTTCATAAAAGAGGATATTTTATTAAAATATGGTTAAGTTGTAGATGAAAAATACACGAAATGCTTTAGTCTCTCAAATTCTTTGGGAATGGATAAAGAACAATAATGTTGAGTGAACAAAAAGCGAATAGTGATAAGTAAAGGAGGTTTTGATTTAATGGAAAGTAAAAAATATTCTAACTTAACTGGTGAGCAAATGAAAATTGTGAACCAGTATTGTGACAATAATATGCAGAAGCTAAAACAAACTTGTTATCCAATCATCATTAAGATTGGTGGAATAAGCCAAAAGGATTATGATGACTTGTATAGCTTGGCACAAGTTGTATTTTTAGATAGTCTTTTAAATTATAACGAAAAGATATGTCAGTTTCATCCGTTCTTAGTTTCTTCATTAAAGAAGAGATTGTATTCTACATACATAAGAGATAGGAATAGAAAAAAGAGAAGTGTAGTTATGAAGGATGATGAAGGCAATGATGTTTTTGTTAAGAATATATCGTTGGAGAATCCTACTAAGAAGGTTCAGAATTATCTTAGCGGGCTTAAATCTGACTCCGATGTTCACAAACAATGCTTTGGTAAAGCAAGTGAAAAGCTGGATGAATATTTAGAACATTTATCCGACAAACAGAAGAAGGTGGCAGTATTGCTGTCACGAGGTTATACATACAGTGAAATTGAGAGAATATTAAAGATAGATAGAAAAGAGCTTTTAGATGCCATTGAAGGATTAAAAGCTTATAGAAATATCTCTATCTTGTTTACATAAACAAAAAAGTTGTTAAAGATATTAAATTAAAGATAAAAGGAGAAATGAAAAATGCTTGGTAGAGACAAGACGAAAAAAGATGTATATATGGTTAAAGTTCTTTTGAATATGTTCAAGAGAGGACAGTTGAATAAAAATCATCCTCTACAGAGACATGCTGACCGTTGGAAACTCATTGCGAAGAGTGGTCTAGTCTCTACTATAATAAAAGGTGAAGACTTAGATTCTCTTAAAATTTGCGAACAAATTTTAAACGAAACAGATTTTATTTTATGGTTGATAGACGGTTTACAGAGATTAACTACTCTTGAAGAGTATAAAAACGGTGCTTTTAGGATAAGTAAGAATTTAGAAATGCCTTTTGTATATTATCAACAGTGCATAAACGAAGAAATGAAAGTAGTTAAATATGATTTAAGAGGTAAGCGCTTTAAAGATTTGCCTGAAGAATTACAAGATGCTTTCGACAGTTACCCAATAGAGGTAGTTAAACATTTGGATTGCACAGACGAAGAAATTGCTTATCATATTGCCAGATATAACAGACAGACAAGTATGAATGCAGAAGAGAAAAATATTCTTCCTATGTCTAATATTGCTACATATATAAAAGATACAATTAACAATAATTTCTTCAAGGATTATGGAAATTATACAGAGTCAGAAATTAAAAACGGAAAGCTTAATAGAACTGTGTATGAAACAATAACAATAATGTTCCATTCTGATAAGTATACAAGAGGACAAGCTTTACTTAAACACTTAAATGAAAACGCAAACAAAGAAGAATTTGATACATTAAACAACGAACTAGATATGTTGGCTAATATTGTTGATGAAGAAACAGGTAAATTGTTCAATGTAAAGAATAGCTTCTTATTCTTTAGTTTGTTCCATAAATTCTTGGACTATAAAATAGAACCTGCGAGATTTAATGACTTCCTTTTAGAGTTTAAGAATAACTTACATAACAAAACATTCTCAGAGTATGAGGATAAAACTTTTGATACATATGATAAGGATAAAAATAGCAAAGATAAAAAGGTTGTCTTTGCAAAATTAGATATGCTCGAAAAGTTAATGAAAGAATACTTTCAAGAGGAAATTCCAAAACCAAGTAGAGAATATACAAATGAAGAAATAGAACAGTTTGTAACAGATGTTACTTCTGTCGAAGTAGATGAAGATAGAATAGAATTGTTTAGTTCAATGCTAGACGATTATACTGTCGAAGTAGACAACAGCTCAAGGCTATTAGAAAAAGAAAATAGGTTGTCTTTATTATCGATTGTAGCTTATAGCTTTGAAAAGGAAATCGAATTGAAAGATTGGTTTGTGGATTACTTTAATAAAAATAATACATATATTAGAGACCAAAGAGAGAATTACTTAGTGATGAAGAATGATGTAGACAACTTCATTACAGTGTAAATATATAGAAAGGATGAGAGTTATGAATAAGATTTTGTATTTTGAACTGGTAAATGGAGGCATTATTACCAATTATGAGTTAAGTTTGATTTCAAATGTAAACCATAAAAAGGGTATTCCATGTGATGATTTAGCTGCGCTAAGACAATACGCAGCTTCTTGTAAAGGTATAAAGAGAGAAATTCTTGAACCAACAGTAGAAGAATGTATCAGAGTTGGTAATTATGTTAAAGCAGTTGAGTTGTATAGAGAAAAGCACGAAGCTTCTCTAACAAGTGCTTTAGATGAAGTTATTAGAATCAAAAATCAACTTAACGGGGTGTCAGCATGAAAGTAGAATTAATTAAATATATTATTGGCGACAAAATTACATATAAATATAGGCAGTTTCACTATTGCTGTCAGAAATTAGAACGCAACCCTATGATTCAGTTGACGAACAATATTGAAACTCCTGAATTATTTTGCTCTGGCTGTGACAATAGAGATACTTACCCAGATGACGAATGTAAGAAATGTAGGTGTTTAGATAAGATTGATTACAGCAATAGTTTTCCTAAGTTTAAGTTATGCAAACAAGAGTTGTTACAGAATTGGGATAGTTTGCAGAAAGTAAATTATAACTCTACTATTCATTATTGCCCTTATTGTGGAGAAAAAATAGAAGTAGAGATTATTAAAGAAGTAGATATTACTTTTAAATATGAAAGACTTTTAGACAAGCTTAGAAAATTAGAGCGTCAGAAACAGAATGCGTGGAAAAACAAAAAGGCAAATAGAGAATATATAAATAGCCAGATTAAAAGGCTTAGAGATATATTGAATAGTTATAATTATATCTCTTGTGAACTCAGAGACTTGGAGGAAATATAATGACACAATTAGAGAAGATAGATTATGCTATTAAATCTCTTGAAATAGCAAAAGCTGAAATACAAAAGGTTGAGAATGGTAAAGGGAACGGCAGGAGTGGAACAGTTATTAGAGAGTCGTTAAAAATGGCATCAAGAATAGCACGACAAGTGGCAAATAGTTGTGTTTTAGGTTGTTGTACTTATTGGCGTAGAAGACATGGACTCTTTGTAAACGATGAAGATGAGCAATCTGATAATTAATAAAATCGGTATTTAAAGGAGGTGATTAAACTGAAATACATAGAGAATGTAGTAATAGGAAAACCTTTAATTTCTCCTCAAGATGTTTTTGCTTTAAATGAGACTGACTGGAAAAACTTTGAGCAGGAGAAAACCTATTATACAAAAGAAAGATACTTGCCAAAAATTCTTGTTGAGTTAGGTATTTACCCGTCAATAAGTGAAATCAGAAGAAATAAACCAAACCTTGTTGTTAATCTGGATAAAGTAGACTTCATTAACGAATTAAAAGTTAGTAAGAAGAGGAAATTATGGATTCTAGTAGGAGAATAAATTAATGAGTACAAACTATTACATAATAACATCAAATAAGAATCTTGCAGAGAAGTATTTTTCAGATGAGTATCGAATTGTGGACGAGCCATATTGGGGATATGAAATACATGTAGGTAAAAGAAGCTATGGTTGGTGTCCTATATTTGAAAGACATAACAAAGCATATAAGTCGGTGAAAGAAATGATAGAATTTTTATCCAGACATCACGATGTTATAGATATTTATGATGAATATGGTACTGAGATTTCAATTAAGGAATTACAAGAGGAACTTATTGATTGGAAAGAACATCAAGAAGTTAAGTATATGAAATATGTTCCAAAAGGTGTTCCTGATAAATTGTTTGGTGGAACTAAGTATTTTATCGAAGGAACAAAGGATGATTATGATATTACCATTCCATATGACCATATTGAATATGCAAAATTAAATCCCTTTGATGATGTTTCTAATTATTATAGGGATGAAAATGGTTATGTGTTTATAGAAGGAGAATTTTGCTAGAAAGAGGTGAAGTTATATATGTCGGTATTTTTAATCTTATTATGTATTGCATTAATAGTCTTATGGCTTTTGATGTCGCCATTATTCACAAAGATTGGTTCGTGGATAATGGATATGGTAAATAGTTTTATAAATGAAGATGAAGAAAAGGAGAATTAAAAAATGAAAAAGACAATTGGTGGAATTATATCAGGTATAGTATTGCTTATAGTAGTAATTTTGTTTGCGAAATCAACGGTCAGAGTACCTGCTGGTTATGTAGCAATACAGTACAGCATGAATGGTGGCGTTAAAGACAAGGTTTTAACTCAAGGTTGGCATTTTAAATCACCTATGGTGAAGACAACTTTATATTCAACTAGCCTTGAACAGTCTTATTTGACAGCTGGTAAGAATGGTGATTCTAGTGAGAATGATAGTTTCTCAGCTAGCTCATCAGAAGGCAAGGCTATTCAGATAGACCTTACATTTACATATCAATATAATGCTGACAAGGTTTCTGGTTTATTCACAAGATTCCGTGGTCAGTCTGGTAAAGAAGTAAGAGAAAGCTTCATTAAGCCAAATATTATCTCTTGGACTAAAGAAGTAGTAGCGAATTATAAGGTATCAGATATTCTTGGTTCAGAAAGAGCAAATGTTAATACTGCGCTTACAAATTATCTCAATAAGAAGTTTGACCCTTATGGCATAACAATAAGCAATGTTTCTCTTATTAATATTACAGTCGATGAGAAGACTCAGGAAGCTATTAACGCAAAGATTACGGCACAGCAGGCAGCAGAAACACAGGAAATTAATAATCAGACTGCTATCAAGAAGGCAAAAGCCGATGCTGAAAAGACAAGAACAGAAGCACAGGCTAAAGCAGACGCTCAGTTAATAGAAGCAAAAGCTCAGGCAGAAGCCAATAAGCAGCTAAGTTCTTCTATTACTGACGAACTTATTAGAATGAAAGAAGCTGAAGCAAGAGTTAAGCATGGCTGGGTAACAATTAACGGTACATCAACTGTAGTAACAGATAAGAAGTGATGTTAAAAAGGGAATATACATATGAGACAGATTGATAGGTTACGAAATATGTCATTGGAAGAGATTGCACCATTATTAGTTAGTATGGCAAGAGTTGATTTAGATGGGTTCAAATTTTCAATTCCTAATGGCGAAACATTCATCAGAAAAGAAGATGCTATCAATGCCTGCATAACGTGGTTGGATAGCAAGTACGAAAGAGTGAATATATGAGTGTAAAGAAAATTATTAAAAGTGTGGTAGCTATAACGGCAGTAGTCGTTAGTTGTTTAAATGCGTATGGAGCTAGTTATACAACAAAAGCAGTTCCTGTAGGAGCAAGTAAGAAGACCTATATGAGTTATAAAGCTATAACAGATAGAACTTCTTACCAATATAAGTTACAGAAAAGAGCAACTACTGGTAAGTATGGTATAAGAACTATTGATGGTAGATACTGTATTGCCGTAGGAAGTTATTATTGTACAACAATTGGTACAAAGTTAGATATTGTTATGGAGAATGGTACAGTAGTTAAATGTGTTCTTGCAGACGGTAAAGATAATAAACATACTGATTCAAGTAACAGACTTGGTAAAAATGGTTGTATCGTAGAATTCATTGTTGATACTAAATCATTAGATAAGACTTGTAAGAAAATGGGAGACATGTCTTATGTTTCGTCTGGCGGGCTAAAAGGTGCAGTAAAGTCTATTAGAGTATATGATGAAACTGTATAAATAATGTTAAAGGGAGTGGATAATGTGAAAGAATATGATATTACTCTTACGGCGACAGATCACAAAAAGAAACGACATCGCAAGAGAAGAAAAAGCGAATATAAATATAAGAAGCATTTGCAAAAAATACATAGCTTTGGTCATTATCCACCTCCAGTTGATATAATCTCTAAATCTTATGTTCGCTCTAATTGGAGTTTATTTAAATATGCTAAGAAGCATGCAAACAGAATAGTACGAAGAAAAAAGAGTGAACTATATAATAATCGAAGTTTCAAAAAGATAGTTGACTTTGAAGATTTGATGTTTTGAAGATTGGATGTGATATGAATGTTGATAGGTTTTTTAGAAATTGTTTTAGTTATATATTTAATGTTTGTAAATTTGATGGAATTCTTAGTTTTAGGGATGATGATGAGTGAATCATATAATAGATATAGCGAATCAACAATAATCGAATTTTGTTTATATGTTATTTTTGGAAATATCTTTGAGAGATATCTTGATTTTACTGAAAAGAATATATTTGGAATTTGTCTAAAGTTAGTTCATTTTTTTAGTTCTATTCCAGGTATTATTATAGCAGCTCTAGCAACAATATCTTTTAATTTAGTCGAAAGATTTATTAAATTAGGCAACAAAAAGTGAAAATAATTGTGATGAGTTAATCTTGTCACAAAATATAGGGCTATCGCCAAGTGGTAAGGCACAGGGTTTTGATTTCTGCATTCATCGGTTCGAATCCGATTAGCCCTGTTATTTACAGTAAGAAAGGAGAATAAGAAAGTGTTTATTTTAACTAATGGTAAAAATTATGTAATGGAAAATCCTATGAAGATAGGTGAGTATTTAGCAACCACTTCGCCATTAAAAGCAAAACAATTTACATATAAACAAGCAAGGTCATTAGTCCAGAGAGGCGGTAAAAGGTTGTCATGGCTAAGAAACTATCAGCTTGTTGATGTAGATAAAAACGAAGAATCAGAATTATCTCTTTACTATAAGGGTAATGATGGAGTTTATATGGATGAAAGTAATTTTGATTATTCAATGCTTGATAAGATAATAAACGAAACAAATAATCTTCTAGGATTAGCAGGCTGGGATATGGAACAGCTTAATACATATAAGAATCTGCTTATAGCAGAACTAAGTAGATGTGATAGTGCTGAATCTGACATTGAGCACGCATTACAAACTTACAGAGAAAATAGAGGTGGTAAAAAGCCACAAGCTCATAGAATGGCAAAAGTCGGCTACCTGCTCGATGACATAAGAGACAAGCATAAGAAATTAAAGCAGTGTATAAGATTCATTCAGGTTATGGAAGATGCTATCACTCATCAATATACCATTGGTAAGATAAAACTTGAGTTAAGCAAAGTTAGTTCTTCTGAATATAAAGGGAGAACCAAATATTATAAAGTAGCTTTGGAACTATTAGGCGGTGAAAACTAATGTTTGGAATTATGGCATGTAAAGCTGGTTTGATTGGTTTTGTAGTCGGCGTAGTAGGATATTTGTTGGTTCTTTTTGGATTTAAAGAATTGAGAAATATGTGTCTAAAATTATTTGATATAAAGCATATTATCGGCAGTTCCATTATATATGGAATGCTTATTGGATTAAGTGTTACATTTGTTGGAATAATTGTTGAAAGCGCTAAAACGTTATTTAAAGTAATGCAATAAATAATGTATATAAAGGAGAAATTAAAATGGCAGTATTAAAAAATTTTAAAAACGATGAATTAATTGTAAGTTGCAAGTGTGGTTGTAATGATGGTATACATATAAAAATTAATAAAGAAGAAGACGAAACAGATCGTGCTTTTATCGCTTTTACTAATGGCAACTTCTATAGAGAACAAGGTAGCTCATTTATTAAAAAGCTTCAGAAAATTTGGGCGATTATTGCAAATAAAGATTTTTATTACTCTGATATTGTTATGACCGAAAAAGATTTTAAGGAGTTTACAAATTGGGTTGTTAGCAAAGGTAAAATGTCTTCAATGGATATGGTGGAAAATATGTTGACAGAAATTGGAAATATATATCCAGATAGAGAAATTATTATTGAAACAAATAATGGTTCAGTGTCTACGAAGTTGTCAAAAGCAAATATTTTTGTAGACGGTGATGGAAATTTAGTTGTTGATGCAGAATAAGGAGGATTATTATGGCAAAATTAGAAGGTTTTAAAAAGGTAGCTGTTATTAAGTATGGTTGCAATTCATATCATTTTGCGATCTATGAAGATGGTAATGACTATAATGTTGGAGATTATGTTATATTGAGTGGTAGTTCTATTCCAGAAAAGATTTCTGAGATTATTAGGGTAGAAGAAGCAGCCGAAAGATGCAAAAAGAATATCACAGCAGAAGTTATAGGTAAAATTGATATTTCAGCATTCGAAAAACGAATTGAACAACGCAAAGAAAAAGAAAAGTTAAAGAAAGAAATGAACAAGCGTAAACAGGAAATTCAGAAGATATTGGATGACGAATATTATGCTTCTAAGGACGAAGTTTATGCCAAGATGTTAAAGAGATATAGAAGTATGTAGACGACGAAGATTGGTTTTCGTTTGGAATTAAGTAGGAGAATAATTAAATGTCGAATGAAGTAATTAAAGTTTTAGATGCTTTTTCACAAAAGTTTGGTCTTGTAATTGACTGGACTTCTGCAAATGCACTTCCATATTTGCAACAATTATATGGTAAGTGTATTACATACGAAATTGCAACAAGTGTTATGTGGATGTTAATTGGTATCGGTCTGTTGCCTGTTGGAAAATATGTGATTGAAAAAGCAGAATATTGTTGGGGAAAGTACAAGGAAGATAGATATTCAGATTATGGTTTTACAGCTACATTACTTGGAATTTTAGCAGGATGTGCAATCGTAGGAGGAATTGTTGTAATTTTATGCCAAACATTTGATATTGTTACATGTATTACATTTCCTGAAAAGATTATCATTAGAGAATTACAAGCAGTTTGTTCAAGTTTGAAATAAATAAATCGCTGTTTCAATGGCAAATTTTGATGAGGTAAATAAGAATGAATTATCCTGATGAGTGGAAAAATTATAGAACAGAGCCAGTAATTCCACATTATGATGAAATCGTAAAAAGACCTTCTTTTATTGTGGAAATGTTGGATATTATGTCAGATACAATGAAAAATGGTGTTGAATACAAACCAGCTTATGAAAAACTGAAATTTAAATACGATGATCTGGTATCGAGATTCAATAAAGCAGTTCAAATTATAAAAGAGAATAATTTAGTGGAAGATTTTGAAGAAAGGTGTAGAAATAAATGATAACACCAACATGTAGGAGTGTGAATTATGACAACAAAACTTATTAAAACAATAGATGAAATTGAGATAGAAGAAATTCTTGCAAAGTATTTTCATGTTTTTTGATTGTGCGTTAAAAATCATAGACACTAAAAAAATGGACAATCTGTTGTAGCAGAGGTTTATAAACGAGTAGAGAATAATATATCAAAAGGTGATACCAATAGAACTAAGTAATCCAAAACAGATTGAAGAAAATCTTAAAACTGTACTTACATTAGAATATCTTAGTATTCATATTGAAAATACAAAAGAACAAATAAGAAAATATATCAAAAATCAGAAAAGAAAGTGAAGTGAGGATGGTGGAGAGAGCTTATAAGTACAGGATTTATCAAAATAAGAAGCAAAAAGAAATAATAGCAAAGACTTTTGGTTGTTGTAGATTTGTATATAATACATATCTTGCAAAGAGAATTAAAACATATGAAGAATCAAAAGAATCTTTTTCATATGTACAGTGCGCAAATGATATGAAAAATCTTAAAACAGAATTAGAATGGCTTAAAGAAGTTGACTCCACTGCCCTTCAATCTTCACTTAGAGATTTGGATTCTGCTTATCGAAAATTTTTTAAAGAACATAGTGGTTATCCTAAGTTCAAATCAAAGAAGACGCATAGATATTTTTATAAATCAAAATGTACTAATGGGAATATTCAGTATTGTGGCAAGCATATTAAGCTACCTAAACTTGGAATGGTAAAAACGAAAAACAAGTTAATACCACAAGGTAGAATACTTAATGCAACTGTATCACAAGAACAAAGTGGTAAATATTTTGTATCGCTTTGTTGTTCTGACGTAGATATTAATCCATTAGAAAAGACTGGAAATTCAGTTGGTATTGACTTAGGAATTAAAGAGTTCTGTATAACTTCTGACGGAGAAATGATTGCAAATCCTAAATATCTCAAGAAGTCTTTAGATAAGCTTGCTAAATTGCAAAGAGAGCTGTCTCGAAAATCAAAAGGCGGTTCTAATCGTAATAAAGTAAGGATTAAAGTAGCAAGACTTCAAGAACATATTGCAAATCAGAGAAAGGATTTTCTACAGAAACTATCTACTGAGATCATCAAGAATAATGATGTAATCTGTTTAGAAGATTTACAAGTATCAAACATGATTAAAAATCATAAACTTGCAAGGTCTATTGCAGATGTATCGTGGTCTGAATTTGTAAGACAATTACAATATAAAGCTAATTGGTATGGTAAACAGGTTGTTAAGGTAGATAAATTTTTTGCAAGTTCTCAGACTTGTAATGTGTGCGGATATACTAATAAAGAAACTAAAAATCTTGGAGTCAGAGAATGGAATTGTCCTTGTTGTCACACACGTCACGACAGAGATGTAAACGCAGCAATAAATATCTTAAATGAAGGATTAAAGTTACTCGATGTAGCCTAGTAACTACAAATAAGAACCGTAGGAATTATGGGGATGGCTTGATAAATATTCTGACATTGGTTGGAAGTTCCCAAGAATCACGTGGCTTTAGTCATGTGAGGTTCAAGATGTAGTGAGCGATTAAATAGAGAATAAATATTTGTAAACAATAATTTTTATATCATAGGAGGAAATAAATATGATGAACAATTTTTTAAACGGTATGTTTGGCAAGGTAGGAAGTGGAATGTGTAGACTTTCTATGAATGGTGGAATTGCAGTCAAGACAAATGGTGGTTATAAGACATATAACATCAAGACTGGCAAGCTCACAAACTGTAGTAACTTTGTATTTGATATTGGAGAGGAATTCTTCTTTATTATTCCAACTAATAAGGTAGAGAAGGGTGACATCATTCTTGTAAATGGCAAGCCAAGATGTGTTATTGAAGCTGATAAGACAAAGATTACGGTCATTAATTATGAGGATTCAACAATCGAAACCGTACTTCCTGAAAGACATGTATTTATGGGTAATACATATTTTTATGGCAAGATTGTTTCAATGTTTGGTAGTGACATTATCAAAGGTAAGAAAGGTACAAACAATATCTTCAAGTATATGATGCTTTCTCAGATGATGAAAGGTGACAACGGTTCTACTGATATGATGAATGGAAACGGTGGAATGAGTTCTATGTTACCACTTATGATGATGGGTGGAAATATGGGAGACATGTTTGACGGAATATTCGACCTTGATATGAGTAGCAATGATGACGATGATACAGAAGTAGATGAAGAGGAGGAAGCATAATATGGGATGTGGTTCATGGACAAGAGATAGTTATGTAAGTTATTCAACAACAAAAGGTATGAGTGTTTCAACGGATGGTATGATTAGAGGTTCTTATTCTAATCAGGATATGTTTAAGGCGAGAAATATTGATTCTGCACTTGATCCTAAGAATGTTATTAGAGAGTGTTGCGATACAGAGGAACATCCAAACACAATTCCAGTTATTCTTGCACTTGATGTAACTGGTTCTATGGGACAGGCTGCTGTTGAGGTAGCAAAGAAGTTGAATGTAATTATGACTAAGTTATATGAAAAGGTTACTGATGTTGAGTTCCTTATCATGGGTATTGGTGATTTAGCTTGCGATAGCTGTCCAATTCAGGCTTCACAGTTTGAGTCAGATATTCGTATTGCTGAACAGCTTGACAAGATTTATTTTGAGTTTGGTGGTGGTGGAAATAGTTATGAATCCTACACAGCAGCATGGTATTTTGGTTCTCGTCATACAAAGCTTGATTGCTTAAACCGTGGAAGAAAAGGAATTATTATTACAATGGGTGATGAGCAGTTAAATCCATATCTTCCATTTAAGAGTAGAGGTCATGGCTTATCAGAGGTGACAGGTGATAATCTTCAGTCTGATGTAGAGACTAAGGATTTATACGAAGAGGCTTCTCAGAAGTTTAACATTTATCATTTAGATGTAAATCATGGTCACAGATGGGATGAAGAAGAAATTGAGAAGTCTTACAAGAAGTATCTTGATGATACACATTTTAGAAGAGTGACTATGGATAGTATTACAAATGAGATTGTAGATATTATTGTTAGTGAAGCAGAGAATAATGTAGCAGATACAGTTACTACACCTTCTAACTCAGAAGGAATTACTTGGTAGGATAGGAGATTTAAAAGATGAAAGACATTAAGATTGTGATAGGTGCTAACTTTGGAGATTGTGGAAAAGGATTAATGACAGATTATTTCTCACAGAAACCTAATAGTATTGTTGTTTGTTCAAATGGTGGTGCTCAGAGAGGGCATACCGTAACAACGCCCGATGGAATCAGACATGTCTTTCATCATTTTGGATCTGGGGCATTCAATCATGCAAGTACATATTTATCTGAGGATTTTATTGTTAATCCAATTATTTTTAAGAAGGAATATGATGAATTGATGAAATTAGGATATGTCCCAAATGTTTATATCAATCAAAACTGTATGTTGACAACACCTTTTGATATGATGGCAAATCAGATTATAGAGGAAAATCGTGGGAAAAATAAACATGGTAGTTGTGGCTTGGGAATTTTTGAAACTATCAAAAGATATAAAGCTGGCATAACTGATGTAGATAATCATATCAGGGAATATTACTTAGAGCAATTTGAAAGAGAGAATATTATATTAACGGATGAATGGTCAAGAATATTCCTTGATAATGGTATATTTGAACACTTTTTAGATGATTGGGATTTTATGAATAATCACTCATTGGCTATATCAGATAATTACTTCTTAAATCAGTTTGACAATATTATATTTGAAGCTGCACAAGGTTTATTACTTGATCAGAACAACACAGAATATTTTCCACATCTAACACCGTCTAATACAGGTATTAAAAATCCCAAGAGAATAATTGAAAATGTTGAATGGAATGATGAGATAAATATTGAAACTTGTTATGTATCTCGTACTTATTTAACAAGACATGGTGCTGGTAAATTTCCATCTGAATGTAATAAGAGATTTATCAATGAATATATGTTTGATAAAACAAATGTGCCAAACCCATTCCAGGATACATTGAGATATGGAACACTTGATTTAGGAGAATTATATAGTAGATGCTCTAATGATATAGGAAATTTTGGAGATAAAAAATCAATCGCCATTACACATTGTAATGAATATGATTGGGATAATGATAAGTTAATTGAGTTATTCAAGGATTGGAATATTTATTACTCAGATGGCGAAACACATAATGATGTGAACTGAGAGCATAAAAGATTCGTTTCCTTTGGAAATCTAAACATAAAATATGATAACAGGAGGTATAGATGGGAATTAAAATGACTGTTAAGAAACGAAAAGAAGAAAGAGACAAAAAGGTTTATGTAGGCGGTAGACCGTATATATGGATGGATGGTTATAAAGGTACTGATGAAAACATGTGTTGCAGAGGCTTACAATATGAACTAAACAAAGAATTTACTTGTAATGGCGTTCCTAAGATATGTGATAATGGATTTCATTTTTGCAAATACTTAGGACAAGTAATTAATAACTATTATAATTTTAATGGATATAATAGATATTTTAAAGTTAAAGCATTAGTTCCTCTTAATGATTCAAGATATGAAGAAAATAAATATGCTGCAAAGAAAATCATTTTCTTGGAAGAAGTTGGTTATGATAAGCTTGAAAAGTATATAAAAGATGAGTGTCCACTTGTAGTTTCAGAAGACGACTGGAATAAATGTAAAGAAATTGGTTATAAGGAATATGCTAAAAATATTTTTGTAAATTCCATGAGTAAATTTGGTTATAGTAAAGCATTTATCGAAATTCTTACCAAAGAGAATAATGAGTCTAATATGAAAGAAATTATTGATAGAGCAAAAGCTCTTAAAGCGGAGAATATAAGTAAAGATTTATCAGTTTATTTACTGATAAGTTGGGATAATTTTTAAGAGTAAATATCGTTTCTTATGAAATTAAGAAAGGAGAAAAAATGAAAACATTAAGTAAAATTTTAGATGCCCTTGAAAAGATTAAAACAGATATCAGATTTTTAAGTGAAGCTTCACATAGTAGATATTTGGATGTTTCCAAAAAATCTAAGTGAATATAAGGCAATAATTGAACAACAGGATAGAATATTGCAGGCGATATTCAAGTCGTATGCAAATAATAAAGATATGGAGTGTATGGTATTTGTTCCATACAGAGGTAAGCCAGTTGTAATTAAAAATGGCGAAGTAGTCAGTACAGATAATATGACTTTATTTGATGTTGATTGGGCTTACGATAGGCGAACTGATGTAACTGTGAGAGGAGAATAAACAAGTAAGAATTATCGGTTTCCTT
>ERZ773103.2192-NODE-2192-length-18674-cov-3.751222_pt1 | contig 18674 bp, 19 predicted proteins | sample MGYA00511118_ERZ773103 | MGnify/ENA primary metagenome ERZ773103 (study PRJEB29015, sample SAMEA2737821) | human gut metagenome | biome: human gut; feature: human-associated habitat; material: faeces | place: China | collected 2012 ... | reverse complement strand
CATTTTTAATGATACCTTTAGTATTAACTGGAATAGGATTAATGTCTTATTCATTGATTTCAAGTAAAAAGAAAAATAAAAAGTAATAAGTTAAAAAGTGTCCCTCGGGAACACTTTTTTTAAATAGGAGGAATTTATGATAAGTAAGAAAAGTCGTAAAATATTCTGCTCATTTTTATTAGCAGGATTGATTGTAAGTCAAATGACTGTTGGAAATGTATTTGCTTTAAGTGAGAGTGGGACAAGTATAGAAGCAAGAATAGAGGTAGGTACTCCAGGAGGACAAGCAAATTTAGGTCGTGGAAGTGCAGAAATAACTATAGCTGGAAACATGAATCAAACCTTAGTTGGTAAGAAGTTCAATATATATCAATTATTTAACGCAGAAAATTCAGTAGGAATGGAATCTATAAACTATACATTAAATAATACTTATAAAATACCATTACAAAATGTAGTGGGAAAAAAATTAAGTAAGGCTTCAGTAGATGTTACTGAATATGAGATTATAGATTACATTCAATCACTAAATAATAATGTGATTGAAGGGGCTAATGCAACACAAACATTAGAAGGCAGATATAGTGAGTTCAGATATTTTGTAGAAGAACTAAGAGATGAAATAACAAGATTAGGAATTAAAGGTGATGTAGTTAATGTAAGTGAAGTAAGAGCAGATAATAGTATAGTTATAAATGGGTTAGATTATGGATACTATATCGTAGATGAAGTAACTTCTGTAGGAAATACTCATTCTGCAAGTTCACTTTGTATGGTGAATACTGCTAATCCTAATGCAGATGTTCAAATTAAGTCAGATTATCCTACTGTAACAAAGAAGATACAAGAAGATGATAATCAAAATGGAATAGGTAATAATGGATGGAATGATATAGGTGATTATGAGATAGGTCAAACAGTTCCTTATAAGTTTGAATCCAATGTACCTAACATGAATGGTTATGATACTTACTATTATGCTTGGCATGACAAAATGAATGAAGCATTAACATTCAAGAAAGATACAGTATCAATTGTTATTGAAGGAAAAAATAAGAGCTATACATTAAATCCAGGTGAATTTAATATTGTTGAAAATCTAGGAAACGGAGAAACATTTAAAGTAGAAATATTAGATTTAAAAGCTATAGTAGATAGGGAATTTAATAATAAAAATGCTTTAGGAGAAAATGAATATGGACAAAATGTTGTTTTAAGATATGATGCAACATTAAATGATAAAGCTGCTAACGATACTGGTAGACCAGGATTTGAAAATGAGGTTAAATTAGAGTTCTCAAATAACCCTGATGGAGATGGAAATGGCTCAACTGGTGAAACTCCTTGGGATACAGTAGTTTGTTTTACTTTTAGAATTAACGGATTAAAAGTTAATAATCATAATTTAGAACTTGAGGGAGCTAAATTTAGATTATACTCTGATAAAGATTGTAAAAATGAAGTATATGTAAAAAAATCTCCTGATGGATATATAGTAATAAATAGGGATAGTTTAGGTGGAAATGACCATGTAGGTGGTAGTGTTCCAAATGATGCAGTTGAAATGGTTTCAAATGCTGATGGTGTATTTAACATAATTGGATTAGATCAAGGAACATATTGGTTAAAAGAAATAGATGCTCCTGTTGGATATAGACCGTTATTAGATCCGATAGAAATTAATATAGTACCTACTTACACAATAGATAGAGATAATTATATTAAAGGTGATGGGGCAACAGATAAAACACTTAAAGACCTAGAAGCAACTGCTAAGATTAAGTCATTCTATTCTGGAATATTTAATACTGAAGATTTAAATTTAACTACAGATTTAAATGAAGGCTCATTAAATTTAACTGTAGTAAATAAAGTAGGGACTAAATTACCGATTACTGGTTCAGCCACAACATTATTAATGATGAGTTTAGGAACTGGACTAATGACATATTCAATTAGAAAAAAGAAAAATCAATAGTATTGAGATAAGGACATGTTTGGCATGGTAAAGAATAGCATATCAAAGAAATTAAGTTTTGTAGTTGGACTAATATTATGTTCTTTCCCTTTGATTAGTGGAATAGTTCAGCAACAAGCCCAAAAAGGGATTGTTGCTACATATCAGCAGATGATAGAAAGTTCTCCAAACTCTTCAATTGAAGAAGCATTAACAAGGGCAAGAGAATATAATGAAGTTTTATTTAACTTACTTACTTCTTTAAGTAGTGATAATCTAAGTATTTTAAGTGAAGAAAGTTATAATGAAATATTAAATATAGGAAATGGAATAATGGGAAGTATAGAAATTCCTAGTATAAATGTTAATTTACCTATTTATCATGGAACAAGTGATGAAATACTATCTGCTGGGGTAGGGCATCTTAACGAAAGTAGTTTGCCCGTAGGTGGAATTAATACTAGAAGTGTTCTAACGGGGCATAGAGGGCTTCCTAATTCTAAATTATTTACTCGTTTAGATGAATTGGAGATTGGGGATTTATTTTTTATAAGAGTATTAAATGAAACATTAGCATATAAAGTTTCAGATATAGAAGTTATAGAGCCTGAAGATGTTAGTGGATTAGAAATAGAAGCAGGTAAGGATTTAGTTTCCCTTATAACTTGTACACCATATGGCTTAAATACTCATAGATTAGTAGTAACTGGCGAAAGAACCGAATATGAACAAGCTATATATGAAAATATAGAAAGTAAAAATATGTCTATTAGAGAATATGTATTTTTAGCAATCCCATTTGTATTTTTGACAATAATTGTGGGAAGGAGGATTAAGAGTGCGAGGAAAAAAGCTTAAAGTTTTGGTATCAGCATTAATATTATTAAGCATACCAATGAGCGTTATAGCTTCACCACGAGGTATAATTAATAATTCAGTAGTTATTAATAAAGGTGATGGAAGTGTAGTAATTCCATCAAGTGAGGTATTAAATGAAATGCTAAATACTGAAGATTCTTTATTGAATAAGGGGAGTATAACGATAAAATTAGCAGATACACAAAATAATAAAAGTAAAGAAGGGGTTGAATTTTCTTTATCTAAAATAGCAGATATTGAAGATGGAATTTATAAAGTAAAAGAAGATTATAAAAGTGTTGAAGCTGATTTAAACAATATAAAAACTGCTAATGATTTAGAGTTAGCAGCAGAGCTATTTAAAAAAGTAGCAACAACAGATAATTTAATGAAAACTAATGTTAATGGTGAATGTAATATAGATGATTTAGATGTAGGAGTATATTTAGTATATGCTAAGAATATAGCAAATTACGATAATATAACTCCTTTTATAGTTTCAATTCCTTCATGGAATGAAACAGATAAATCTATGTCTTATGATATACAAGTAATACCCAAACATACCAAGACAATAGAAAAAGAAAAATCAAAAATTCCACCAACAGCTTATTATAATAAGACTTATGTATACTTAGGTGTAGGCACTTGTTTACTAATAGGAAGTGGAATTTTATTTTTGGGAGCAAGGAAGAAAGAGAAAAAATGAGAAAAATAATAGCAAGTATATTATTAGTATTATCAATAATTTTTTTATATAAAGGCTTTAGTGAAGCAAGATATAATTCATCCAATAAAGTTAAAAATCAAAGCCTTAGAGAAGTTGCAACAAGTGAAGTTGTTAATGATCCAATGGATAGAATAATAGACTTTCAAAAATTAAAAGCTATTAATGAAGATATTAACGCTTGGATATATATACCTAATACAGAAATTGATTATCCAATATTAACTGGAGCAACTGATGAAGAGTATTTATATAAAGATATAAATAAAGAATATAATCCGTTAGGGTCAATATTTACATTTAGTAATGTAAATTTTACTAAGGGTAATACATTTATTTTTGGTCATAATATGGCTAACAATCAAATGTTTGGTGAGCTTAGAAAATATATAGATTTAGACTTTTTAAAAGAACATAGATACCTATATGTTTATACTGAAAGAAAAGCTATGAAGTGTGATATATTTTCAATTTTTGTAACAAATGAAAATGATGAGATATTTAATGGAGAATATGAACTTGGAACGCTGGAATATATATCTTTACTTTCGGAGTTGGTTAATAGAAATAAGTATAGTAATAATAACTTAGACAAGAATATTATTGAATATTCTACTACACAAGTTTTTAACTTAATAACTTGCTATGGAAGAGAAGGAACAACTGAAAGATTAGTTGCTAATGGAATAGTTGTAGAAGAAAAATTAAGATAGAAATAAAAGGTGTTCCCGAGGGACACCTTTATATTATGAAAGGATTAGTAAAATGAACTTAATATTGAAAAGGATATTAGAGTAGATATGGAAAATTTGAATGTATTAAAGTGTAAAAAAAGATGGTTATAGGTGATCCTAAAACATTAAAATAATAAAAGGTGTTCCCTGGGAACACTTTTTATTATTTTAATTAATTTATTTTTAAATATATAAATGAAAAAGGAGAAGTAAAATGAAAGGAAAAAAGCCAACAAGACAACAAAAAAATATATTAAAAGATAAAAGATTAAATCCTAATAATTGGTTAGTATTGAAAAATCCAACTAATGAGTTACATATACAAAATAGGAATACAAATAAATTTAAAATAATAAAGTATGGAAAAGAAAAGGTGTCCCCAGGGGACGCTTTTAAGTTAGGAGTGTAGTTATGAACTTAGTATTTGCTGAAGAAGTAAATTTAGGAGTACAATTAAGAACAAATAGAATAAAGAAGGGATTTAGCATAAAAAATTTATCTAAAAAAAGTGGTATTTCTGAAAGTACAATACTTGCTACTGAAACAGGTAAAACTAAAAACATGAGAATAGATAATATAATAAGACTTGCTAGTGTATTAAATATATCACTAGAAGAAATTATTGTTGAAAGGAAGATAATGTGAAGTATGGATTATAATTTAGAAAGGATAGGAAACAATTTAAAAAAGTTAAGAATTAAAAGAAAGTGGAAGTTTGCTTATATTTCTAAGCAGACTGAAATTGATGAAGATAGATTAAGAAGAATGGAAGAATCATTAGCAATACCTAACTATAAAGAGTTATATAAATTATCAAGGCTATATGATGTAACCTTAGATGAATTAGTATTAAATAAAATTGAATAAAAAGTGTCTTTGGGTGATATAAATTTTAGTATGTTAAACAAAATATTGAACTAGGAAATATATTAAGTAACGCAGTTTACGAGTAAGTTAATGTATTTCCTAGTATAACTGGAGGGTTTAAGGGAACTGGTTTAAGTTCCCTTTATATTATAGGAGAAGCAGATAAATATATAAAAAGTTATAATTATAGAGTTAGTCAATTAAATCCTTGGAAAAATAGAAAGGTTAATATTGATGAACTTATTGATAATATGAAAGGACAATCTAAAAGAATCATATTTATTAAAAAGATATAATTTTAAAGTTCCAAAGGGGAATAATGGAAGTGCAGCGTATGGAGAATAATTTAGAAATTGATTTATTATATGAAAGATTAGTAGAAATAGAAGATAATGAGTATTTACATAATAAAATAGTAAATGAGTCCAAAAAAGAAATAAATTTAATATATAGTGAGATAGAGCAAGAGTATTTAGATTTTGTAAAAAATAGTAAGTATTCTTGCTCTTTATATTGCATAGCACAATGTATAAAGATTTCTTTAATAGAAAGAGAAAATGGACTAGGGAAATATTTATTAATTCAAAGTTATAAATATAATAATCTTTTTGGTGGCAATGGTAATTTATATTGGGGAAATTCTTCAGCAAGTGAAGTTATAATAATTAATGAAGATTTTTCAATATATACAAATGTTAGAGGAAAAATAATTCCATTAACATATTATTACTTATCAAACCAATATATATTTAACATTACTAAAGTTAAAAGATATATAATAGAAATATTTAATTTCTTTTCTGAAAGACATTTATTATTTAAGGAATTAACTGAAGAATTTAAAGTAAGGGGAATTTATACACCAATAAAAATAAATGATATATGGAAATATAAAACTAAATATGATGTACTTAATAAATACTGTATAGGGTATGAAATTCCTAAGAGTATAAATAAGTATCCAATACAATTGGCTTATTTATTAATAAAGTGTCAAAAGTATGTTTTAAAAAATGAATATCAAAAATTATTAAAATTAAGTTTGGATTCTTATAATAACTATTGCTTTCAATATAAGCAAAAAAAGCAAATAGAGGTATGTTTTTTCTTATACTATAAAATAAGTATAGAGAATGAGATTAAAAGAGAGTTATCTAAAGATGAAGAAATTATATTAAGCGACTATATATATATGAAATTAGAATATGATAAGAAAGAGAAATTTAATTTGAAAATAAAATCAATTAAAAGAATTAAAAATGAGCATGATAGTATTACCATAAAATTAAGAAATAAAGATACACCAAAGGTAGTGATACCTAAAAATAGTAGGTTCAATATGTTAAAGTTACCTGGAAATTTTGAGAGGATAAGAAATAGAAAAAGGTTAATAACTGAAAGTGTAATTCAAAATAATTGTGTGTGGAGTTACGCTAAGGATATTAATAAAGATAGATCAGCAATATATTCAACTGAATATAAAGATAAACGTTATACTATAGAAATCAAAAGAAAAAGCAAAACTAAATATTATTTAGCTCAAATAAGTGGATATGGAAATAGTGAAGCACCAAATGAGTTAATAGAAAAAATTAATCAATATTTATCTTAGAGGTAGAGTTATAAAATCACTCCTTAATAATAAGTTTGATGACAAGAAGATAGAATAACTACTAATCCTACTATAAAAATAGTTGATAGTTTAGCTAAAGGATTTGAAGTAACTATTGATGATTTAATTCATAAAGATTTACGAGATTAAAAGATGTCCCCTGGGGACATCTTTTAAATATATATTTTTAAAGAAAAGAGCTTCTGACAGGCAATAGCCGAGAAGTTCTTTTTTTATTGAAAGGAGGTGTGTTTATGGCAGGAGAAAAACTTGATAAAGATATAAAAGAGATAGCAGTATCAATAATTGAAGTTAATGGAAAAACATATGAAGAATGGCTAAATGAACAACACACAAAGGTTATCTTTGCAAATTCAAAGCTATTAAAAGAAAGCTTAAATTTAAGAAAAGAAATGAGTGATTAGTTGCATTGGAAATTAAAATACGAGGAATTTCAAAAGCAGTAGTTTTAAGTATTGATGAAAAGGCAAAAGATTTAGGATATAAAAGTAGAAATGAGTTTTTAAAAGTATATTTAGAAAGAGAATTTCTACTTTTAGATAAGATAAAAGAACACGATAGTCAATACAACATATTATTTGAAAAGATGCTAAAACAATTAGAATATAACACTTTAGTGTTAAATAAGTTTTGTAATGAAAATTTAATTGATTTAGAAGATACGATAAAAAAAGAAAGATTACAGGAGGAATAAAAATGGACGTTGTACAACAATTAATAAATATGGGAAATGAATTTGTAAGTTGGATGCAATTGTTAGCTATACCAGCTTCAGCAATAGCTTTTGGTGTCGGTGGATTTCAACAAATATTTGGTGGAGCAGAAGGATTAAGAAAAGCTAAACCTTGGTATATAGGTGGAGCAATAGGACTTATATTTATATTAGGTTCTTCTGCAATAGCAGCATTTTTAAAGATGAAGATAACATTCTAAATAGGGGGAAGTTTAAACTTCTCCTTTAAATAATAAAGGGTGATTATATGAAATTTATAAAAGATGTAAAGAGTGAACTTCAAAGTTTATTAGAAGAAAAAGAAGCTAATAAAGAAATGAAGTTGATTAGAAGAATTGCTGATAAAAAGATGCTTTCATCAGCGATAATAATAATATTTATTTTAGTAACTTTATTTGTGAACCTTATTTCAAATTCAATTGATGGTTTGTTTTTATTAGCAACTGGATTAGAAAAAAGGTTTAATTTAGTTTGGAATATATTAATGCCTAACTTATCTTATCCATTACTTTATTTACTTGCATATGTTTTAACAGGAGTTGTTTTATTTAAATTCGTATTTAATATAAAAGCTTCATTTAAAGATATAAGAGATGGACAAAAGGGAAATAGTAGATTTGCAACTTTAGATGAAATAAAGGAACAATATAGAGCAGTAGATGAAGTAGAAAGCGATAAAGAACGTTTAAATGGAGGATATGAAGGGCGTGGAGGGGTTATTGTAAGTAGATATGAAGATAAGATTTTTATAGATGATAGTCCAACTAATAATTTGATAATAGGTACTACTAGAAGTGGTAAAGGGGAATTGTTTATGTTTCCAACTATAGATTTATATTCAAGAGCAGGTATAAAATCATCACTTGTGATAAACGATCCTAAAGGAGAACTTTATAGTGCATCAAAGGAAATATTAGAAAATAGAGGATATAGAGTTGAAATATTAAATTTATTAAAACCTATGAACTCAATGAGTTATAATCCTTTGCAATTAATAATAGATGCCTATAAAGAAAAAGATTATAGTACAGCTCAAAGTTTGGTTAAGACCTTAACTTATACATTATATTATAAACCAGGTGTTAAAGACCCATTTTGGCAAACATCAGCTATGAGTTTAGTCAATGCTTTAATTTTAGCAGTTTGTGATGAATGTATTAAAAATGGAGAGTTACACAAAATAACGCTTTATACTGTAGCGAATATGTTATCTGAATTAGGCTCTAAAGAAGATATAACTGGAAAAAATGAACTTGATAAATATTTTGAAGGATTAGATAGAAATTCAGTTGCTAAAATGCAATATGCAACTTCTAATTTCTCTAAAGGGACAACTAGAGGAGGAATATTTGCTACTGCTATGTCTGAATTACAAATATTCACTATGGATGAAATAGCAAAACTAACATCAAGAAATTCTATTAATTTAAAGGATATAGGATTTACAAGTAATGACAATAGACCAGTAGCATTATTTATGGTTACGCCTGATTATGATTGTTCAAATCATGTTATATCTAGTATTTTTGTAAGACAATTATATTATGTTTTAGCGAAAGAAGCTTCATTAAGACCAGGTGGAAAATGTGATAGGGAAGTAGTATTTTTATTAGATGAATTTGGAAATATGCCAGTTATAGAAGGTATGGCTAATATAGTAACTGTTTGTTTAGGAAGAAATATAAAGTTTAACTTAGTTATTCAAGCAATATCTCAATTAAAAAAGCTATATGGGGATGACTACAAAACTATACTTGGTAATTGCTCCAACAAGTTTTATATATTTACAAATGAAATAGAAACTGCTGAAGAGTTTTCAAAGCTTTTAGGAGATAAGACCATTGTTACTTATTCAAGAAGTGGAGAAATATTAGATACAACTAAACATCAAACAGAGAGTTTAGATGCTAGAAAATTATTAACAGTAGATGAATTAATGCACTTGGAAGAAGGTGAAATAGTTATTGTTAGGGGTACTAAAAGAAGGGATTTAAGTGGTAATAAGATTAGACCATATCCAATATTTAATACTGGAAAAAATAACCTTAAATATAGATATGAATATTTAACAGATTATTTTAATAATACTAAAAATCTTATAAATGAAAAAGTTGATACTTTACATAGTAACGTAAATCTTGAAAATTTATTGCTATATAGAAATATAGAAAATAAAGCACCTTTAGCAGAAGAAAAAGGAATTGAAGATAGGAAAATTAGTAATGATGAAAAGCTTAAAGAAATTTTAGTAAATGAAATACTTACGATGGATGAGGTTTCAGATATAAATAGAATTATTGAAATGACTATAGATGAAGAAAATAAAAGAAAAATTAACTTTAATATGAAGTGGATAGAAGTAACAGAGATTTTAAATAAATATGATAAAAAAGATTTAAAAAAATACTTGGATATTGGAGAAGATAGAGTGAAAAAATAAGTGTTTAGTGAGGTGATTAAGTAGTGGAGATATTAGAAAATTTAATGCAAAATAATATCCTTGAAATGGCTGGTATAATTAATAACTGCATTAGGTGGGTATTGTGGAAGATAGTAACTCTACTATCGTTATTAGTAAATAGTATAGAGAAGGCTATAACTAAAATTTACAATATAAATGGATTCTTTAATTCTCCTGAAGTAACTGCCTTGATAGATAAGTATAAACCTTTAATATGGGTTATCCTTGCTATATCAATAGGAATATTAGGGTTTAAGATAATGTTTAATAGAAAGCAAAATAGAGGAGAATTGCCATCTAACATTTTATTTTCTATTCTTATTCTAGTATTATTACCAACTTTAATGACAAAATTAGATAACATGACAAGTATAGCAGCTAAAGATGTTGCAAGTGAGTATACAAGTTCAGCTAATGAGTTAATTAAAAATAATATATATGATTTATATTATTTAGATTCTAATGGATTTGATTTAAACAATAAGAATAATATAAACTCTAATGAAATACTTACTGTAGATGCAAATGAAACTATAGATTTAGATGAAGTAAATAATAAAGCAGTTTTAGGAAAGAAAATTATATTTGATAAGAATGGAAATAAAAAACTTAAAGACTTAGAAAAAGGTTGGCTTAAAATTGATGAAGAATACTATAGATATGGAATAGATTTTTTATCTATAATAGTTACTTTAGGAGCTATGGCATTAACTCTTATTTGTATTGGATTGAAAGTAGCAAGGTTAATATTTGAATTAGCATTTAATAAATTACTTGCAACTCTTTTCGCTTTTGCTGATATTGGAGATGGAAAAAAATTAAAAGAAATAATAAAACATATATTTTCAATGTTTATAGTTATATTTGCAACTGCAATAATGACAAAGTTATATGTTATATTTAGTTCTTGGTTAGGTACAAGCTTAGGAAATGCTGGACTAAGTGCTAATGGAGTAGCAAAAATGATTGTACTTGTTGGAGGAAGTATAGCTGTTATAGATGGACCTAATATAATAGAAAGAGTATTAGGAATTGATGCAGGATTAAAGAATGGTTGGTCAGCAGTTATGGCTGGATATGGTTTAAGTAAGGGAGCTATGAATGGTTTAAGCTTATTATCAGATGGAGTTAAGAGTATAGGAAAGACTACTGTGTTAGGTGCAAGTATGGGAGCAGGAGCATTAAGTGGTATGTTTGCTAAAGACAAGAATAACAATATTACTAATGCTAATGATAATACAGATACAGATAAAAATAATAATGATAAAGATAAGAATAATATAAGTAATAATGATATAGAACAAGATATGAAAAATTCAGATAGTAGTAAAAATGAGAAGTCTAATGTTGCTGATAATAAGTCAAAAGAACCAGGAGATACTGAAAAAGTTACTAATGATAACAATAGTAGCATAGAGGAAGAAATGAATAAAACTAAAAATATAAATTCAAATAATATTGTTGACAATAAAGATATTGATAGCTTAAAAGATATTAATAAAAATGATGATCTAAGCAGTAGTGAAGAAGAAATGAATAAAGCTAAAAATTCAAATCCAATTAATGATACTGACAATAATAAGGATATTCTTAATGATATTAGTTCAAAGAATATGAAAGATATTAATAAAAATAGAGATAATAATAGGAATGTCAATAATATTGAAGAAGAAATGAACAAAGCTAAAAATATAAATCAAAATAATGATATTGATAATAAGAATATAGATATTTCTAAAGATATTAATAAACCTAAATATAATAATATTGAAGGCGATATGGAACAAATAAAAGGCATAAATCTTAATAGAAGTAACTTAGACAATATAAGTTCTAAAGGTAACTTAAATGATGAAATGAGCAAGAATAGGGATATGAACTATAGTAGAAGTAATTTAGATAATATAAATCCTAAAGGTAGCTTAAATGATGAAATGAGCAATAATAAGGATATGAACCCTAATAGAAATAATTTAGATAATATAAGTTCTAAAGGTAGCTTAAATGATGAAATGAACAAGAATAGGGATATGAACCCTAATAGAAATAATTTAGACAATATAAGTTCTAAAGATAGCTTAAATACTGAAATAGGTAAAAATAAAGATACTAATAATTCTGATAATATTAGACCAAAAGAAACTGACAATACGTCTAATTCTAACTTAGATACTTTAAATAATAAAATAAAAGGAGAAAATTTAGTTGGAAAAATGGAAAATAGGACTATTGGTGAGTATGCAAAAGATAAATTTAAGTCATCAAAATTTATTGATGATTTGAATAGATCATATAACTTGGGGAAAAACTCAAGCAGTAAGTGGAATATAAAACGTAAGAAAAATAAAAATTAAATAAGGTAGGTGAAATTTATGTATGTATTACCAAAAGAAATTTCATCATCAATGAAATTTACTAAGAGCTTGTATTTGTTTGATATAGTTTTCGTAGGTTCAGTATTGATTATATCATGGGCATTAAGTTACCTGGTATATACTCCTTTAATTGTACCTTACTATTTATTTATGTTTACTATTTCTATTATATTAACTAGCAAGAGTAGTATAAATCCTGAAAAAAGAAAATTTCAAAGTATATATTATGCTTTAATAAGAAATAAAAAGGCTTATGCCAGGGAATAGATAGGTGTCCTTCGGGGACACCTTTTTGATTGGAGGATTTTATGGCAATAAAAAAATTTGAAGATATAAATATAAAAAAGGATATAAAGAAAGAAAAGATAAAATTAACGAAAGAAGAAAAGAAATCATTAAAGGAAGAAAAGAAGTTAAAGAAAAAAGAACTTAAAGAAATAAGAAAAGAAAATAAAAAGGTTTTACTAACAACTAAAGATTTATTACCTTTTAAAGATGTAGATGATGATGATAGTATAATAACCAAAATTGGATATATTGATATATTTCAAATAGATAGTAAAGATATATATTCATTAAATGAAATTGAAAGAAAAATGCACATATATAGCTTTGTATCGTTTTTACGAGGATATGTATATGATTTTAAACTTATAACAATGAAGTTTCCTGTAAATACTTTAAAGCAGCAGAGATTTTTAGAAAAAAAATTAAAAGAATGTGATAATGAGATTTATGCTAATTTCTTAAAAGAGAAATTAGAACAATTAATATTCTTGGAAGAAAATAGACAAAATAAAGAATTTTATATAATGATTTTTATTAAAGATACTGATAATAAGGAAGAAGTTAAAGGATTATTATTAAGAAATCAGAATATGGCAATCCAATTAAAGCCTTTAGATGTTGAAAAGAAGCTAAAAATATTGTTTAAGTTAAACAATCCTAATACAAAACTTATAAATTAAATAGAGGTGAAGCAAAGTGATAGACAAGTTATTAGAAAAAATACCATTTGAAAATGATAATAAAGTGTTATTTAAAAATGAAATAGAATATATGATTAATTATTTCAAAAATAATAAGTATGAGTGCTATATTAAAGAAATATTAAACAATAATTATTTAGCAATAAGTAAAGGAAAAAAAGTGTGCTATATAAAACCTAAACATGAAAGCAAACACTTAACTAAGTATGAGTTTGTTATTTTTAGATATTCTTTTGAAATGAAGAATATTGAAGCCTTTAGAATAAGAGAAGTATCAATAATAAAGGGAAAGAAAGATTTAGACTTTATAATAAAAATTATAGAAAAAAAGTTACAAGAAGATAGTCATTTTGATTTAATCATTAAGAACTATAAGAGTAAGGATATAGCTAAAGATAGCATACTTGAAGAATATAATAACATATTAAAAGAAAATGGATTCAGAACAAAAATAGTAGAAGAAAGGATATTAAGAAACGTTAATGAGATTTTATTTTTTACTAAATATAAAGATAGAGCAATAGAACCTAATGTAACTTTTGCATTATGGAGAAAAGCAGATAATAATATAACTATATCAAGTATCATTTATATGAATGGCAAATTAGATGTAGGAGATTTTTATTCATATGAAGAAATAGAAAATATGTCAATTACTGAACTTGAAATGCTAGTAATATAGATAAAATATGACTTAAATAGATAAATTTTGATATAATTTAATAAAATATTTATTTAAGGAGTGATATTATTGCAATTAGAGCATTTAAAATGTAGGGGAGAAGATAGAAGAAAAGAAATTATTCAAGAATATGATATTGAGATAATTACATATACATGCTTGTTAAATGGTAGAATTAAAGAAAGTGATGCAGGAGATATTATTACTAATGAATATTATGAATTTTTATGTACATCTAAAATGAATTCTACACAGAAAATAATTGTTTGTGGGAAACATGCTGGTAAAAGTTTAATAGAATTAGCTGGATTAGAACCAATTAAAAAATTTAACCCATTAGTTAATATTAATGAAAATGGTAATGGAGGGGGTGGACATAATGGAGAGAATGAGAAGAAAGAGAAATGGAATGAAATATCATTAGAATTATATAATGCAATAAATATATTAGGATTATACTGGGATGTTACATTAACAGGAGTTTTATTTAATATAAAAAAAGATTTAGAGAAGTATAAGAGTAATAAGCCCTTTTTAAAACGTATTATTAAGGTAAACAAGTGTATATCTAAAGACAAAAATAAATTAACCATATCACAAATGTTAAATAAATTAAGAGAATATGATGAAAATATACGTCAATATAGTTTTGAAAAAATAAATCAAATATTAGCTGAAAATAATATTGAATCATATTTTTAGATATTAGTTAATGAAAAGATACTAATTTAATTTAGTATCTTTTTATTTTTGAAAATTTTAGGAGGAAAGCGAATGGGATTAAGAAAAAATATAGAATATAACCCATACCTTTTAACAACTATTCAACCAGTTGGAGGTGTGAGTTTTTCTGAAAGAACTATTATAAAGGGTGATGGATACGAAGCTTGTATAAAAATTTATGAATTTAAGACACAAGTTAATGATTATTGGTTAGAAGATTTATTAAATTTTGAAGATGTAACAACAACAATAGATGTTTCAACAGAAAATCAAGATAAGATATTAGAAAAAATTAATAGGTCTATTACAGAGCAGATTACAAGAGCTGGTGATGCTCCAAGTAATATTGATAGAATAAAAGCTACATCAGAGATTAGTAAATTACAAGCATTAGTAGAAGATATTACTCAAAATGAAGAAATAATAAAACTTGTAACTATAAGATATTATGTTTCAGCCTTAACTTTAGAGGAGTTAGATATAAAAATTAAAGAGATACTAATTAGGTTACAAAATTTAGGCTATAGAGGAGCAGTTTGTATAAATGAACAAGAATATGAATGGAAGTCATTATTTACGAGTGCTACAGAACAAACATATTATCCTAATAAAAGAGTAGGAAAGCCATTGCCTTCAATATTTTTAGGTGGTGGCTATCCTTTTCATTTTACAGAGCTTAATGATCCAACAGGAAAATATTTAGGTAGAACTTATACTGGTGGGAATGTATTATATGATATTTTTACTAGAAATGATTATAGAAAATCATTTAATGCTTTAATAGTAGGGCTTATGGGTTCGGGAAAATCAACTTTATTAAAAAAGTTGATGATGGATAATGCAATAGTAAATAACACAATTAGGGTTTTAGATATATCAGGTGAATTTAAAACTTTAGTTGAAGCTTTAGGAGGAAAAGTAATAGCCTTAGATGGGACAGATGGTATTATAAATCCACTACAGATATTTGCAACAGTAGTTGATGAAGAAACAAATGAGGTATTAGAAGAACAAAGTTATATGCTTCATTTAAGTAAAGTTTCAATGTTATATCAATTTATTTCTCCAACAGCAGAACAATCAGAGATAAGAGAATTTGAAAGAATTTTAAGTGATTTCTATAGAAATTATGGAATAGATAGAAAAAAGGCTACTACTTATGAAATTACAGAATATCCAATAATGGAGCAGTTATTGGAATATACAAAAAATGAGCTTTATGAAGATGTAGATAGAGCAATTATAAGAAAAAATTTAACTGCAACAAAGCAAGAGCGATTAGAGTTAATAATATTAAATATTGAAAGTATGGTAAGAGATTACGGAACTCTTTTCAATGGTCATTCATCTATAAGTAATTTTGATGATGAACAAATAGTAAGTTTTGCAGTTAAAAACTTAACTCAATTTGATAAAAGAATATTCAATGCTCAAACATTTAACATAATGACATTGTTATGGAACAATGCTTTAAAGCAAGGACTTCCAGCCAAGAAATTATATGATGATGGAAAAATTAGTTTTGAAGATAGTAAAAAGTATTTCCTTTTAATTGATGAAGCTCATAAATTTATAAATTCAAATAATATTATGGCAGTTGATTATTTGATTTCTTTTGAAAGGGAAGCAAGAAAATACTTCGCAGGACTTATATTTGCAACTCAAAGTATTAGAGATGTTGTTCCTGAAAATGCAGAGAGTGAAGCATTACAAAAGATAAAAACTCTTTTTGAATTAACTCAATATAAATTTATCATGCAACAAGATAATAATTCTAAAAAGGCTTTAATGGATATTTTTGATGGTCAATTAACAGAAAGTGAAATTGAAGGTGTACCTTTCTTTAGAAAGGGTGAATGTATATTAGCGATCAATGGATTTAAAAATATAAAGTTCAAAATAGAGGTTACAAGTAAGGAATTAGATTTATTTAAAGGTGGTGCTTAGTATGAAAATTAAATATTTAATAATTGCTTTTTTTATATTAATAGGAATTTTGTCAATAACATTTGTAGGAAAAGATTTAATTCATGATATAAAAAATAAACAAGAATATACAAATAATATTGAACAAAATTCTAATGAAAACTCAAATAATTTTAATGAGGAAATTGAGAGCATCTATGATTTAGATAAAGAATTAGATAAATCAGATAATGAAAATAATTTTATGGAAGAAGATATTATTGTAGAAAATGGTTTTAAAACTACCATATCAAATGGAAGTTCAGATGAAGAAATAAAAAGAAATAATAATCTTCTTGATAAAAGTAAATTTACTTTAAAGGAAAGAATTAAAGCAAAAAATGTAGCTGAAAATTTTGTACAAGCCATAGAAAGTTTTGATATAGAAAAGCCAAAGGAAACAGTAGAATTAGCAGTTAAATATGTAGCTGATGAATTAAAACCAGAGGTAGAAGCTTTATATATGTATCTTGGTAAAAATCAAGATATTAAGAAAAAAGTTATTGAAGAAGTACAGTCATATGAAAAAGAAAATGAATATGATAATGATTATATTTTATTTGATGTTTATGTTAAATGGAATGTAGTTGATCAATATGATCAAGTAGCAAACACTGGAAGAAGTTCATATGAAGTTAAATTATTAAAAATTAATGATAAATATAAAGTAGTTAGTTACAGAGTTATATAAAAGTATTAATTGATAATTAATATAAAATATAAAAAGTTGGTGGTGTTATTGGAAAAAGAAAAGCAGTTAATTAAAAAAGTAGGTAAGCTTCTAGTATCAAGTGTAGGAGCAATAACAATTAGCTTTTTAATATTAATAAGTTCTGTAACTATGTATATTTTTAAGGTACAAGAATTTCAAACTGATAATGGTGGAGGATTTATTACTGACATAGGAGCATTAGGAGTTCCACAAGAACTTGTACCTATTTTTAATGAAGTGTCTAGTATATTTAATGTTCCCAATTGGGTTTTAGCTGCTGTCGCAAAGCAAGAAAGTAATTTTAATATTAATGCACAATCGCCCGATGGTGCATATGGAATAATGCAGATACAAAGATTAGATATTTTAACAGGAATGGATTTATGGAGTAATCATATTAGAGGTGGTTTAGGTGAAGAGTATATAAAAGCTGGATATAATTTTTCTAATGCTGAGGATATGTGGAGAATATATTTATCAGATGCAAAAGCTCAAATTATGGCTGGAGCATATATGATTAGATATTGTGCAAATTATGTTTTATATAAAAAAAATATAGTTGAAAATTTGAATTACAACAGTAATGATAATATGCAGTTAATTAAATGGAACGCTACAGAAGGGAGTTCTGAATATACTGAATTTGAAGTTATATTAAAAAGAATATTTGCTTGTTATAATGGAGGTCCAAGCTATGGAATGAGCGTAGACCTCAATAATGCACAAAATAATTATCCTAATAAAGTTTTTCAATATGCAATGCAATTTAGAGATATTGGGTTGATAGAAAATACTAATGAATTAATAGAAAAAGCTATTGAAGCAGGAATGAAATGGGTAGGAAAATCACCGTATGTTTGGGGTGGTGGAAGAACAGAAGAAGATGTTTTAGCAGGAAGATTTGATTGTAGTTCATTTGTGCATTATATGTATGCAAGTGTAGGAGTTCAGCTTGGAGATAGGTCAAGTGTAGTAACATTTTCACTTGTTAATATGGGTAGGGAAATAACACCTAATGAAATGAAAAGAGGAGATATAATATTTTTTGATACCTATACGATTAATGGTCATGTTGGTGTTTATTTAGGTAATGGTAAATTCATACATGATGGTACTACTAGGGGAGTAGAAATAGCAGATATTAATAATCCATATTGGACAGAAACATTTAATGGACGAGTTAGAAGAGTTGTTGAATAAAAATTTAAGGAGAGTTTTTGGATGAATAATTACATAATAAATTTTATTTACAATGAAG
>ERZ773103.2191-NODE-2191-length-18677-cov-16.568306_pt1 | contig 18677 bp, 10 predicted proteins | sample MGYA00511118_ERZ773103 | MGnify/ENA primary metagenome ERZ773103 (study PRJEB29015, sample SAMEA2737821) | human gut metagenome | biome: human gut; feature: human-associated habitat; material: faeces | place: China | collected 2012 ... | reverse complement strand
CAGCCGCCGGAGCGGTGCTTAAGCCGTTAGGCGGGAATTGTGCGGTATTGCCTTAGGACGTCCTTGCCTCCCTCGCAGAGGGGGCCAGGGGAATGTTCCCTACACCATATCCGTCTGCCTGGACACCGACAGCACGATGCCCATCTCCCCCAGCAGCATCAATAAGCTGGTGCCGCCCGACGAGAAAAACGGCAGGCTGATGCCGGTGTTCGGGATCGTGTTCGTCACAACGGCCATGTTCAGAATTGCCTGCAGCGTGACCTGCACGACGAACCCGACGACGAGCAGTGCGCCGAACTTATCCCGTGCGCGCACCGCAATCGACATGCCGCGCAAGAGCAGCAGCAAAAACAGCGCCACGACCAGCGCCGCCCCGATAAAACCAAGCTCCTCACACAAAATCGAAAAAATAAAGTCGTTCTGCGGCTCCGGCACGTACAGATATTTCTGTCGGCTGTTGCCCAGCCCCAGCCCGGCCAGCCCGCCTGACGCGATGGCGTAGAGGCTCTGGATCGTCTGGTGACCTTCGCCCAGCGGGTCGGCAAAGGGGTCGCGCCACGACGCAAGCCGGTCCGTGGCGTAGGGCACCAGCTCCGGCAGCGCAATGACCGCCGCCGCAATGGCCGCCGCGCCCAGCCCCCCGGCCAGCCCGAACCAGTGCAGCCCCGTGCCGCCCACAAACATCAGCACCGCGCCGATGGACAGGATCAGCAGCGTGCCGGACAGGTGCGGCTCCAGCAGCATGAGCACCGTGACGACCCCCAGAATCAACGCGAACGGCACAACGCCTGTGGAAAACGACTTCATCCTGTCGTGGTTCAGTGAGATGATATGCGAGAACACCAGCACAATCGAGAATTTTGCGATTTCACTGGGCTGCAGCGTGCCCAGCCCCGGCAGCACGATCCACCGCTTGCAGCCGTTGTACTCCGGCATGAAAAGCACGATGGCAAGCAAAAGCAGCGAGATCCCCAGCATCGGCCAGGCCAGCTTGTGCCAGACGTGGTAGTCCACTAGGCTGGCCGCGTACATAGCCAGCACGCCCAGCGCCGCAAACAGCAGCTGCGGGCGGATGTAGGTGTAGGCGTCGCCGCGGCGGTAGAGCGCCACCGCGTACCCCGCGGAGAACAGCATGATGAGCCCGTAGCTCAACAACAGCAGCAAGATCAGCAGAAACGGTATGTCGAATGTCGGCAGCGATGCCGCCCGCGCCCGAAACCTTTGTACAAGTGCAGCCATAACAAAGCCCCCTGCGCAGAGTGTACGCAGGGGGCGGCGGGTTTATGCTTTTGTCAGCGGTTCAAATCAAGGCTCAGCATCGTGTAGCCGTTGGCGCCGCTCTGGATGCTCTGGGCGCTGGCCTCATAGCAGGCCTGCAGGACCTCCATGTTGGGCTGGGGCGCGTCCGGGTCGGTGATGGTCCCGGTGGCAAGAGCCTCGTTATAATTCTCAATAACCTGGGCACAGATGCGGCGGCGATCCCGCAGCGGTGTCAGCAGGTTGGCCATCCACTGCTGGTACATACCGTGGTAGTCGCTGCCGTGGTCAGCAAACAGAAAGTAATATTCCTGCTCGACCTCCATGGGCGACGCCTGGCGGCTGTAGAAATCCCCCAGTGCCATGCGCTTTTTATCGGTGGAGTATTGCAGGATGTCCGACAGTCCATTGGGGAAAAGCTCTGGGTGCCGAATCCATTTGGAGTACGGCTCCACCTGCACTTTTAGTGCATCAAAGACGGCCAGAAAATCCTCAAGCGCGATCTTCATCTCGCCCTTTTCCCATTTCTGGATCGTGCGCTTATCCCGGCCCAGGCGGTCTGCCAGTTCCCGCTGTGAAACACCCGCTGCCTCCCTCGCAGCGGTCATTGCTTCTGCCACACGGCATCGATATGCGGACATAACATCTTCTCTCCCCTCAAAACGCGATTCACCGCCGGAAAAACAGCAAAGCGGCGGTGCAAAATGCGCCGCCAAAATTCCCGGCACTGGTTGTGTACTTTGCACACCGGGATATGCTATATTGTGAAGGGCGGCATCTATAAGTACACTAACACTACCATAATATTACTCCAGTTACCATTTTTTGTCAATATATTTTGTTATGTAACATAGCAGGAGTGGGTGAAAATCGTGTATACCTATCGCGTTGTCTGTCAAAAGCTCTCCGCGCCCGAGCTCGGGCCCTACACTACCTACGGCATTCTGGCCGCGCGGGACCTCCGTGGCTGCCATCAGGTCGTACAGTTTATCTCCGACGTATCGTTGGATCGCGCCTTCGTCGAGGCCCTCGCACGCCGCTGCACCGCCGCCCAGCTCGACCCCTGCCACCTGCTGGACGTGGTCGAGGATGCCATCAGCGGGTAAAGCCTTCCGCCCCCAAAGGCTCCGACCAGGGGCGAGGTGCGCCCCTTTGCCGGGTGTCCTATAGCGCAAGGGACACCGCTCACATGCTGTTCCCGGCAAGCGCAGTCCTTGCCCGGGTGTGTTTGCCGTGCGCCTTTTTATGCGGCCACCGTAACTTGCTTGTCAGCTCCTGCTCATACTCCGGCGTGGCAAAAAATCACATTCGTGACCTATTGAATATGTAGGGGCGACCATTGGTCGCCCGCCAACTTGGCGCAGCAACGCCTTTTCCGGGTAAGTTTTTTCGCAGGCAAACGGGCACGGGCGAGCAATGCTCGCCCCTACAAAGTTTTTTGACAGTCTGCATACTCAGGGAAGATATAAGATTCCATCTTCAGCTTGAACATTGGTGTGCCTCATAAGCTGACCCCCTGCCCTTTTGGGCTCCGGATAAGGATAAAACCGCAAGCACACACACGACCAAACTCACGGACATTCCCGTTGAATTTGTGTTGTGTTTACGCTTTTTTTGTGGCGATTCTTGCGCAACAGTTGCGCAAAAACATCAGCAAAACTCTAACAAGTGCTTGGCGGTGTGTATAATAGTTGCCGAAAGCGCTTGTCATTGTGACGAATTCGACAAGTCAAAATTTTGCAATCTGCCAAAAAATCACTTGCTTGAATGTAGCCGTATTGAAATTTTCATCCCAAAGTATTATACTACTTTTTATAAAAAGGCACACACACAAACATACCGTGTCTTACTTTTCCCGACGCAAGCGCAAATGTTTGCACATCGGATTATATTCTCAAAAAAGACTGTAAATACAGCTCAGCTTGTGGAAAAAGTCCGTTTCCGTGCCAGATGTGCGCAGCGCATAAAATCGCGCCGAATGGCGCGCGTTCCCCCGATATATCGTGAGAACACACATATACACATATATAGAAAAGGAGTCGAAGCAAATGACGAAAGCATTTTCTATCCTGCACCGTGCGGCGGCACTGCTTGTCGCCCTGTGCCTGCTGGTCGGTATGGCTCTGCCGGTTTATGCAGCTGAGGATGGGGCTTTATTTTTTGACGCAGGTTCGGAAACGATTCCGACCATTCCTTCCGCAGACACGTCAAGCGAGGGTGTAGAGCCTGCGCAAGAACCTATTGTATCCGACTTGGAAACGATTCCGAATGAAGGAGATACCCCGCCCACTGCGAACGAGCCGGGAACAGAAGCGGGAAACACGGTAAACAATGCAGCAGCGGTTCCGAACAATGACGGCAAAACCCAGGAAGCGGCAGAAAATCAGACTCCCGCCGCCGATACGGACACCGCCCCTGCCGACCCAGCCTTGACGAACAAAACCCCTGCGGACACTTCCGATACGGCTGCCGCGCCAAACCATGCCGTCAACGCAGAGGAAGCCACGGCGGCAAAAACCAACACAGAGCAAGATGTTCTTTTTGCTGACGGGGACAACCCCAACGAAGAAGATACTATGCCTGCGGATGATTTGCCTGACAACGATGACGCGAACACACCTGATACGATAGCGGATACCAGTGTATCGACGGGCTTTATCCCGGCTACGACAACCATTTATTTTGAGGATGACGGCAGATACGATACAACATATAACGGTCAAAACTGTACCATCCGTTTTTATGCACAAAAGGTAGCCTCTACTGACGCAGGTACCGCCGACTTGAACAAGGATATGGTGGATGCCGGAGAAACAACCGATAGCAATGGGGAAAAACATAGAGTATTCAGCGTCACACTGAATTCCGCAGATTATCCGGATGACGGGTTTTATCGGGTTATTTTCCAGTATTGGGTAGGCGGCAACTGGCAGGAAGAAATCTTTGCCTTTGGCAATGGTGATCGTGAAACCGGAGCCACCACTCACTGGACAGCGATTGACCAACTTGCCGGTAAAAAGTTTGTTCGAACAGACAAAAATACTACGGACAAAAATTACAATCGGGGTTCATCTTACAACGCCGCCCAATGGACGCGCGTGGAGTACTATTACAAGGATATGCCGCTTTACTTCAAAAATGCAAGCGGCGCTCCACTTACCAACGTAACCGCAGTATTTTATAAACAAGATGAAAATGATAAGACCAAAACAGTAAAAACCGCCAGCCTGCCAATCGGCACGGTGGGCGCAAACCAGTTTTACGCGCAGAAAATCCTGATCCCGGACAATAAGTCGCAGTTTGTAAAGTTCACTTGGGACGGCGGCGAAAGCGCCCTGTATAATTTCAGCAAGGACAACTACGATGGCGCAACGCCGTTCAACTTAACAAAAACCAATTGCTTTGTCTACGGCACAGATTCCACATTCTCTTGGCAAAGTGCGGGCAGTGATTTGCTAAAGGCAAACAAAACCATTTACTTTGATGCCACGCTGTCCTCGTACAGTTATGCGAACGACCCCGACATACATCAAAGTCCTATGCCGGACGATGGCAAACCCATGTACTGCTTCCTGACGGGTTCAGACGGCAGCACTGTCAAAACCGTGACAATGGACGAAGTCACCGACCCCGCCACCGACCGCCAGCTGTGGTCTTGCACAATTCCTGAGGGCACTTACACCGCGGTGCAATTCTCCGCAACGGATAACCAAAACGCCCCCGCAAAAGACAACAAGACCAGAAAGTACAGCACGGCAGAAATCCCCCCAGCCCTGCAAGAACCCTGCTTCTTTGCCGACGACGGCGACCCGTCGGCCTACACGGGCGGCGAAGGTGTCAACCGTGACGGCTACTGGGGCGAGAAAGCCTCTGTCCACGATGCCGAAAGCGGCAAAAACGTGACCGTTGTGGACATTGATAACAGCGGCACTTTTACCCAACAAAAGGATACAAAGTATATCACCAGCACCCTGTACGATTACTACACCGACTACGAGCTGAACGGCTTGAACCGCGACAGCGCTCCGATCATTGGCGGTTCCCAACGCGGGCTTGTCACTTTTGAGCAGTTTGACCGCGCCCTCAGCAGGGCTTACACGAAAAACGACAATGTCAAATACCCGCTTTACACCGGGCATTTCCAACCGTCAATAGGTGATTGGGGCAACCGCTTTGCTGACGTTGCCGGTGGTATGAAGCTGTATGGTTGGGACGATGTGGGTAGCGACAAATACAACACCTTTATGGCGGTAAACAACTCGGCTTTGGACGATAAGGGTAAAACGCTATCTAAAGACAACAGCAACAACACCTTCGTCTACGACCGCACCTTCCAAGGTCTTGTAGAAAGCAAGACCTCTGACAGTACGGCAAACGGTCTGCCGCTGTTAAGAACCGAGAATTCCGACACAACAAAAGCGCTGGTTGACCCGCACTTTAACGAAGCATTCCTGCAAGGCGACAACAGCTTTAACACCGTGCTGGGCAAGGTGTATAAGGATGTTTCCTTCCCGTTTACAAAGGACGCCGTTTTTAAGAGCAGTACCAACGAAAACGACCCCGAAAAATACGCCCAATATTGGTACTATGACAGCAGCAAAGCCTCGCTGTATCTGAAGCAGGACCAAACCAACGGCAAGTATTATCTGGAATCCCCCGGCAAAGATAGTGACGGCAAACCCATCACGGACGACAACTCAAAAAACATTGATGCAACAGGCGGCCAAGATGGCACCCACGGCTTTTTCCCGTTTAACCAAACAGTTTCCACAGTCGTGGCGTCCCGATACAACTACGGCTTTGGTGCCAAGCTGCAATTTGACTTTACGCTTACAAGTGACGGTCAGGTTGTTGTAGGAAAAGACGCCAGCGGCAAGGACATCGAAGTCCCCATCAAGTTCTTCTTCTCCGGTGACGATGACGTGTGGGTCTACATTGACGGCAAGTTGGTTCTGGATGTCGGCGGTGCGCACGACAAAGCGTCCGGTCTGCTGGAATTTGGCGCGGACAGCACCGTAACCCCCTACGTCAGTTCCAACAAGAACACCACCCAAGACGGTACCATAGTCTACAAGACATACACAGGCACCCCAAAAACCGTCTGCTTCAACGATAAACCTGTCACGTTCAAAAACATGGGTGACCTCATCCACCTGGACAAAGACCGCACCACCCACACCCTGACTATGTTCTATATGGAGCGCGGTATGTGGGAGTCCAACATGGCGGTGGCGTTCAACTTCCCCGACAATAACAAATTGCAGGTTGAAAAGCAGGTCGATCTCAGCAAGGTAAACACCGCGTTCAAGTCTTTATTCCAAAATCAAAAGCTCTTTACCTTTACCCTGCAAAACTTGGCTACGCATTACGGCCCGAAAACAATTGATGACAGCACCCCCAAACCCGTGAAAGTCGGCAGCAATTTCACCGCCAGCAGCAGCGCTACTGACCATACAATCATGGAACAAGGTGTAACTCCGTCCAACAGCGACAGCGAAGAAGATAAAGCTAAAACCGTAAAATGGTACGCCCAAGGGTATGATAAAGGCAGCCAACACCGCGACCTGCGCTACGGCACTATGACGCTGGAAAAACCGCTCAACATCGAAAAACGCGACTATCTGTCCTTTGACGTTTACGCCGTTGGCGGGGACGGTGACGGCGTTCTGTCCACCAACTACCTGTATCTGACCTTGGTGGACAGCAACGACAAGCAGATGGGCTGCGATGCCAACAGTCAAAAGTCCTATCTGAACACCATGCTCAGCGGCAGCGTTGTGATGAAAAACAACCAATGGGTCACGGTCAAGCTGCAGCTGGACAAAATGCCCGGGTATTCGGACTTTGACCTGACCAAACTCTCAAAAATCCGCATTGGCGATGACTACGAGCGTACGGTTTACTTCCGCAATTTTGTTTTTACCGCCAAGCCCGTGGCAAACAAAACGGTGGGCTTCTCGGTAGAGCAAGCGGATATCCCGGACTATGGCTCGGCGGGAAGCAATATCTTGAAGCCCGCCAGCGGCGCGATATTTACGTCCAGCGTAGCGGGCAGCGGCACGCAGGCGGTGGACACCGATGGCACGTTTGATTTGCAAGACGGCGAAACCGTGACCTTTACGGACCAGTTCCGCTGTGGCAGTTATATCTCGCTGCAAGAGGCGGAAAACACCGCCTTGTACGACACCCGCTGGGAAGTGTACGAGAACGGGACGTTGGTCAACGCAGCGGGGACAAGTCCGTCTGTAAGCGGCACAATCACCACCCCGCTGCAAGGCGACAACACAAGCCCGGAGGACGGCAGAACCGAAACGGCAGACACACCATCAACAGGCAGCAACTACAACGGCAGCAAGCCAGACGCAAATACGCTGGTGTTCCGCAGTTACGCCGCGCCGGAAGAAGAATTCCCCGAATTGAAGGTCAAGTTCATTAACACCGTCAAGGTCGGTACGCTGGTAATTAAAAAGGAACAGCCGAACGACGAAACACCGCTGACAGGCAAAAGCTACGAATTTACCGTCACCTTCAGCAACGTTGGCGGTATCGGCTTGGGCGGCGCGGACGGCAAAAAAATGACAAAAGACCTTGCCGTTGGCGATAGCTGGACAATTACCGGCATCCCCGTTGGCACACGCTTCCGGGTAGTTGAAACACCGCCCACCGATGGCAGCCTGAAAAGCGTAACCTGCGACGCCACTGACGCAAAGTACGACGTGGACAACGGTGTGCGCGGCACGGTTACCAGCGAAGCAGAACAAGTCACCGCCACCTTTACCAACACGGCACACCAATTGATGGATATTGAGGTGGAAAAGCAGTGGCAGGATGCAGACGACAAGCCGCTGACCGATAACCTGCCGGATGCGATTTGGGTCAAGCTGGAGCGCCACCATGTGGATGACACAAGCGGCAAGTGGGTAGATGCAACGAGCGCTGTCAAGCTGCAATACAACTATATGACCGGGAAGTGGACGCACAAGTTTGAACGTCTGGACAAGACGGATGTCAACGTCACCGGCAACCCCGAATATGTGTACCGCGTGGCGGAGTGTGCAAGCGATAGCGGCGATTATAAGGCAGAAGGTACGGTTACGATTGGCACATATACCTACACCGCATCGCAGAACCCCCTTGCCGATGGCAAAATCACCCTGATCAACAAGCGCACCGACCCGAAATTTGCCCTGAACCTTACCAAAATGGGCATAGACGGTACAACCACTCCCCTGCTGGGCGGTGTGGAGTTCAAGCTGGAAAAGCTGAACGATGACAACACGGCTGAAACAATCGATACGTGCGTGACGAGCAGCGAGGGCGCGGACAAAGGCACATGCAGCTTTACGCCCCTGACCCCCGGCAACTACCGCCTGACCGAGACCAAGAGCGCCGAGGGCTACACCCTGCTGGCCGAGCCCATCGAATTTACGCTGACAGCGGACGGGAAGTGCAAACTCAACGGCACGGATTATGACGAGGTAACCCAAGATCCCGCCAGCCGCGTGTACAACATTGCCCTGACGATCTACAACCGCAAGGGCTTTACCTTGCCGCATACGGGCGCGGACGCACCCAGCCTGTGGCTGCTGATAGGTTTGCCCGCACTGGTGGCTGTGCTGCTGGTGCTGGTGTTCCGATACAATAAGAAAGGGGGCAAACATTCCTGAACCCCCTAAAAAAGCCCTCTACACAAAACAACATAGAAAGAAAGAGGTATGCAACAAGATGAAACTGAAACGTTTATTTACCGCAATCCTCAGCGCCGCCCTGACCCTGAGCCTTTGCGCCATGCCCGCCATGGCTGATAGCAGCACAACGGCGGGGACATCAAGTAAAACAACAACTGCCATTGACTGGACAAAGAAAGGCTCGCTGACGATTCATAAATATGAAACGGATACCGCTCCAACTGGTGTGCATGATAACGGTGAAAACACCACAAGCGGTACGCCCTTGAACGGCGTTACCTTTACGCTTTATAAGGTGCAAGATGATACATGGCTGAAATCGTACTATCAGGGTACCGGCACTTCTCCGGCAATGCCTCAGGTGAGCGATTATGTTGATAGTAATGGTACTCCAAAAACAGGTGTCACCTTGCCCACCGGAATTCCTGTAACAACTGCTGGTGACGGCACTGCCGTTGCAAGCGGGCTTGAATTGGGCTTATATCTGGTTGTTGAAACCAACAAGCCGGACGCGGTTAAGCAAGCTGCCGACCCGTTCTTGGTTTCGATTCCTATGACTTCTGTTGATACCAAGAGTTGGCTGTATGATGTTACGGTGAACCCCAAAAACGTCACGACGTACGGCGCTGCCACACTGAAAAAGGTCGGCTATACGGGCAGTAAGCAGGATGATACGGCGATGAGTGGCTATACCTTTAAGCTGTACAAGTGGAATGGCACTGCGTGGAATCAAATTACGAACAAGCCCAAAAACGGTCAGGACAATATGGGTGACGCCCTCGGCACGCTGACGACAAATGACAGTGGCACGATTTCGGTTGACGGTTTGACGCAGGGCGTATATGCCTTTGTGGAAACCGGGGTAAACAGCACGCAGGGGTATATTCTGGATGCCGGAACTGCCTATGTGTTCAAGCTTAACGATGAGGGCGCTATGCAGACCGCCACTACCTCTGATGTTGCATCGACTGCAAATACCTTTGACAGCGCAGTAAAGACACTGAATTATGATTGTGTAAAACCGACAACAGCGGGCAGCACCACCAACAACTTGGAAGTCATCAACTACAAGCCTGACTTTACCAAGACGGTAAAAGACCGTAAAGGCAATACTTCTGCTACACATAATGCCGACTATGCCATTGGCGATAAGGTTCCCTTTGTTTTGACGATTCAGGTTCCCGAAAACATTGCAAAGTTAAAGACCTTCAAGGTCACGGATTCTGTCACCCCCACGCAGCTGGCATATAGCGAGGATGCGGTTGTTATGGGTACCAAAAATGGTGAAACAACAGAAACCATGCTGTCAGCAGCAACCGACTATACTATCACCTACAATGCTGGTAAAGACGGCTTTACGATTGATTTTAAGGGTACTAGCACTAGTTTGACCGCAATCAATGATTACGCAGGCAAGACCATCACGATTACCTACACGGCAACCCTGCAACCGGGTGCTGCTGTCGTTGACGACACTACCACCAACACGGTCAATAAAAATAGCGCCGAATTGAAGTACTCCAACAAAACCACGGTCACCGGAGATACGGAAGATGAAAAGCCGTACACCATCCACGAGGAAGCCGCGGTTTACACCTTTAAGGCTGGCATCCATAAAACGGACGGAGCAGGCACCGATCTTGACGGCGTAAAGTTTGACCTGTACAAAAAGTACGATGCCAATACGGATGAGGCGGACGGCACCGGTGTCATGTATAAAGACGAACACGTCGCATTCCTTGCTGATGCTGAAGCAACCCGCCTTGGTTTAAATGCCGCAACCGGCTCCGGTGTTAATTGGTATCTGGTCGAGAAAGACCTGACAACTGATACTGACGGCCATGTCGTTGTCAAGGGTCTGCCCAAAGGCGAGTACAAATTCGTAGAAACCAAAACAAAAGAGAGCTACAACCTGCTGACCAAACCTGTGGATGCCAACTTGAACGTTGACTATAAAACAGCTTGGCGCACCGACACCACCTATGATGCTACAACTGGCACGAAAACACACAGCGTCACCTCTACCACCTACAAAGTCGGAAATGCTGCATATACCTCTGATGACATCGAAGTCATCAACCGCAAGGGCTTTACGCTGCCTGTCACCGGCGGTTTCGGTACGCTGCTGTTCAGCGGTATCGGTGTGCTGCTGGTTCTGGCGGGCGTCGGCGTTCTGTTCAGCCTGAAAAAGAAATCCAACCGTGCGTAATGCACACCATCCAAACACCCACAGCAAAATAAACGGGTAATCCATAGGGGAAGGGCCGGAAACGGTTCTTCCCCTATGGGCGGTTGTGGCAGTGCGTCAACCCTTTACAGAAAGGCTCTTTGCAATGGAAACCACCGTCAAATTAAAACTTGGCTTTGCTGCGCTGATGATCGTCTCCGGCATCGGCGTGGCCATGTACCCCGTTGTCAGCAACGCGGTGGCACAGCGCCACGCAAGCTCGGTCATTGAAAGCTACAACGACAACGTGCAGTCGATGGACGCCGAGAAAATCGACGCCGCCAAGGAGGCTGCGCGCCGCTACAACCAACAGCTGAACAATGCCATTGACCGCGACGCGGCGGGCGAAGCGGACGACATCGGCACAAGCTATGTGGACATGCTGGACGTGGGCGAGAGCCTGGGCTACATTACCATACCCAAAATTGACGTAAACCTGCCCATTTATGAGGGCACAAGCGACGATGTGCTGGTAAAGGGCGTCGGACATCTGGAAGGCTCCAGCTATCCGCTGGGCGGCGCGGGCACCCACAGTGTGCTGACGGGGCATCGCGGTCTGGCCGAGGCGGTACTGTTTACCGACCTGGACAAGCTGGGCGAGGGCGACCGTTTTTACCTCCACATCATGGACGAGGTGCTGGCGTATCAGGTGGATCAGGTCAAGGTCGTGGAGCCGGAAAACACCGAGGATTTGGAAATTATCCCCGGCGGGGACTACTGCACGCTGGTCACCTGCACACCCTATGCCATCAACACCCACCGTATGCTTGTGCGCGGCGCCCGTGTGCCGTATACCGGAGAGGATGAGCAGCCCGACACGCCGCAGACCGTGCAGTACCAACAGCTGAATACCGGCAACGTGGTAAAGCGCATTGTGGACGCCTGGCCGTGGATCAGCGTGACGGGCAGTGTGGTTATCGGCGGCGAGGCGCTGCTGTTGCTGCTGCTGTTGCACCGCTGCAAAAAGCGCGAGGAGGAAGACTGATGAAACGCCTGTTTCTGCAAATTTTTGCATGGCTGGCAATTTTGCTGGGCGTTGGGCTGATGCTGCAGCCCACGGTCAGCCGATATCTGACGGAGCAGAAAAGCACAAAAACCGTGCAAAAATTTGTGCAGGCCGCCGAAGCTGCCGCCCCCGCCGCGCCCGAAACCTCCGCCGCCGAACCCGCGCGCACCTACCCCGAACTGTACGACGCGTTTCTGGCCTACAACCAACAGCTTTTTGCCCAAGGCCAAAGCGGCCTGAAAGACCCCTTTGCCTACGAGACCCCCGCCTTTGACCTGACGGGCTACGGCTTGCCCGACGACGTTATCGCCGCGCTGTGGATACCGCGTCTGGACTTGGAACTGCCTGTTTATCTGGGGGCCAACGCGGCCAACATGGCCCGCGGCGGCGCGCTGCTGGGGCAGACCTCCATGCCTCTGGGCGGCGAAAACACCAACACCGTCATTGCCGCCCACCGCGGCTATTACGGCGCGGAAATGCTGCGCAACGTGCAGCAGATACAAATCGGCGACAAAATTACTATGACAACGCCGTGGGACACGCTGGTTTACCGCGTGTGCGAGCTGAAAATTATACAGCCGGACGACATAAACGCCGTGCTGATACAGCCCGGCCGCGACCTGCTTACCCTGACGACCTGCCACCCCTACACCCAAAACACCCAGCGCTACCTGGTGATAGCCGAGCGCGACCCCGACGCAGAGGCCGCCACCCATGCGGCAGACCTGGCCGAGTGTGACGAAACCTGGGACGCCGCACCGCGCCAAGTGACGGTGGAGGCCGACGGTACCTCCGCGCTGGAGGAAGTCACCCCCGAAAGTATCACTCCCCTACCCCACGAGGGCGGCGGCGAAAACGCGGGCGGCGCGTACTCCAACTGGGTGATTTGGCTGGAAAACAACGCCCTGTGGGCGGGATGCCTGCTGATTGCCGCCGTGATCGGCTGTATGCTGATTTGGCGCAGGCATAGAAAGGATTGACCCATGCAGAATATCAACGAAAAGGCGCTGGCCGTTACAGCCGAGGTAAGCAAGGCGGTGCTGGGCAAGCCGGAAGTCGTGCTGAAAATCATGATGGCGATACTGGCCCGCGGCCATGTGCTGATTGAGGATATCCCCGGCGTGGGCAAAACCACGCTGGCACAGGCGTTTGCCCGCGCTATGGACCTGACCCAAAACCGCGTGCAGTTCACGCCGGACGTTTTGCCGTCCGACATTGTGGGGTTCTCGCTGTACCAAAAGGAAACCGGCAAATTTGTGTACCACCCCGGCGCGGTGATGTGCAACCTGTTTTTGGCCGATGAAATCAACCGTACCAGCGCCCGCACCCAGTCCGCCTTGCTGGAAGTCATGGAGGAAAGCGCCGTCACGGTGGACGGCGTGACGCGCGTTCTGCCGCAGCCGTTTACCGTTTTTGCAACGGAAAACCCCGTCGGCTCGGTGGGTACGCAGATGCTGCCGGAATCCCAACTGGACCGTTTTATGGTCTGCGTGGTCATGGGCTACCCCGATGCGGAGGCGGAAATGGAGATTTTGTCCCGCCAGCCGCGCCGCGCCCTGCTGGACCGTGTGCAGCCGGTGATGGACAAAAACGACCTGCTGGCTATGCAGCAGCAGGTAGACGAAGTATATATGAGCGATGAAATCAGACGGTATATCGTGGAACTATCCCGCGCGACGCGGCAGGACAGCCGCCTGATGCTGGGGCTTTCGCCCCGTGCGTCGCTGGCAGTGGCTGGTATGGCGCGCGCGGTGGCTTTTCTGGGCGGGCGCAATTATGTGGCCCCGCAGGATATTACCGCGATTTTTGCCGATGCGGCCCGCCACCGTCTGTGCCTGACCGAACAGGCCCGCACCGGCGGCGATACAGTGCAGAATATCCTTGACGATGTTCTGCACACCGTGCCGCGCCCCCGCCCGGAGAAACCGTTCCATGGCAGGTAAGGTGGGCTGCGCGCTGCTGCTGGCCGTGCTGTTTGCCGCGGCAGCGGTCAGCCGCACGTCGTTTGCGGTCTTTCTGGCGTCACTGGCGGTGCTGCTGGTCGGCTTTTTGGCGTGGTATGTCCGCACACTGCGCAAGGATGTGACAGTAACGCTGCAGCTGCCTGCCCGCCCCGTGCACCCCGACGAGGATTTTGCCGTACTGGTGAAACTGCACAACAACGGGCGGCGGCCCGTGCCGGAGCTGCGTGTCGTTTTGCAGGCTGTGGACGCCGAAAGCGGAACGGCCATTGAACTGCCCTGCGGCGCGATGCTGGCCCCGCACCAGTGTGCCGATTTGCGCGTGACCCTGCGCGCAGCAAAAAGCGGTCTGTGGCGGTTCCGTGTGCGGGAAGCCACCGTGCGCGACCCGTTGGGGCTGTTTGCCGCGCACTGCGCCGTGCCGCCCCAAAGCAGAGAACTGTGTGTGCTGCCCCCCGCCGAGGGCGAGGACGACGGCGCAGGCACAAAACCGCAGAACTGCGCCGAAAAAGTGACTGCGGCGGGCTGCGATTTGACCGACGGCGTTTATGATCTGCGCCCCTACCGTGCAGGCGATTCACCGAAGCTGATCCACTGGAAACTGACCGCCCGCGTGGGCGAGTTGACCGTTCGCGAGCCGTTGGGCGCAGCCTACCGCGCTGACCCTGCGGGCAGCGTTTTGGCAGAGGGGGCCGACGCGCCGCAGCAGTTGCTGCACTTTGGGCAGGCCGCCGTAAAGCGGCTGCGCAGATTGACCCGCCGCAAGGACACCGACCCCGCTACGGGGCTGGTATTTGTGGACCGTGTGCTGCTGCCCCGCACCAAGGCCGCTGCCCACCCCATGGCGGAAACGGCGGCGGATCTGCTGATTTCGGAGCTGCTGGCCTTGGGCTTACTGACGGCGCTGAACGGTGCGTTTGCACTGGCATTGCCGATTTGGGTGTGGCTTGGCGTGGCGGCACTGTGTGCGGCATGGCCGGCACTGCACCACGTCCCGCTTTCCAAGGCGGGCCGTTACGGCGCGGCGCTGGCGCTGGCCGTGGGGTATCTGGTGCTGCTGTTTGCCGTGCAGCAGCCGTTTTTGGCCGGTGCGGCACAGTGCGCGGATGCCGTCAGGCTGTGCTTGAATACACGCTTCAACGCAAATTTTGTAGTGTCCGCCTCGCCGGTTTCGGCGCAGATGGGCCTGTTTGCGCTGCTGACGGCAGTGCCGTTTACAATGTTTTTGGCCACGCTGACAGCCCGCCACACCGACGCGCTGCTGCTGGGGGCGGTGCTTCTGCCAATCGTGGTGTTCACGCTGTTGGCGGGGACGGGCCGTGCCGTTTTGGGCTGGCTGCTGCTTTTGCCGGGCTGGTTGGGAAGCTGTGCGGCGGCGCGGTCGCTGGTGCGCAAACGGCTGTGGCGCGGCAAGGATTCCGCTGTCTATGCCGCCAACCTGCAGACCCACCGCACAAACCAAAGGCTGGCCGGTGTCGGCATGGCTGCCATTTGCGCGGTGCTGTTTTTGCCTGCCCTGGCACTGCGCCCCGTGCTGATGCTGCCTTTGAACGCGCTGCAGCCTGTGACCGACAAAGTCTGCGCGGCCGGGCTGAGCGCGGTGATCGAGTGGCTGCCGAAAATCAGCGGCGGGGCACTGAATTTCCATGTCAGCGCTGCTGCGGGCGGCGTGGAGGACGGCAGCCTGACACGGGGCGACGGCCTTGCGCTGACGGGGCTGGAGGATATAATGGTCACGACCGACGCCAAGCCGGAGGAGACCGTCTACCTGCGCGGGTTTATCGGCGTGGACTATGACGGCACAAGCTGGCAGGCAGGGAATGCCGCTGCCTTCGACAGTGCCGCAGCAAACTGGAAAACCGACGGCGACGGGCGGCTTGCCATTGCGAACCTGCCGTTTTTGCGCGCGGCATACAGCGGCGCACAGCCGCAGCAAATGACCGTACAGCGTCTGCATGCAAACGATGCCTACACGTTTGCGCCGTACAACGCATATTTTAACGACTACTACACGCCGGACGGCGACGGAGCCATAGCGGGGCAGACCGTGCAGGACGATATGTTCTACTATTTTCCGCGCAAACAGGCAAAGGAGCTGCTGGAGGCCCGTGACGATGATGACGCGGGGGTGCTGGACCGTCTGGAAAGCGCCTACGCCGCGTATGTTCGTGCGCGCTGCCTGGATGTGCCCGACGGTGCCGGGTACGATGCCATAGACAAGGAACTGGCTGCGCTGGTGAAGGAGCGCAAACTCAGGGATGATGACATCGATGGCCGACGCGCACTGGTGCGCAGCTGGCTGAACGAGCACTGCCGTTACAGCGCGGACGCCGAGACACCCGACGACACCGACCCGCTGCTGTATTTCCTGAGCGAGAGCCACACGGGCAGCAGCACACAGTTTGCCTCGGCAGCGGTGCTGCTGTGCCGCATGGTGGGGCTGCCCGCCCGATATGTGGTAGGCTACGCCGCACCGCAAAGTCTGTTTACCGCTGCGGGCGACGGCAGCTGCCGCGCCGTTTTGCAGGACGATAACGCCCACGCCTGGGCAGAGATTTACCTTTCCGGGCAGGGCTGGACGCCGCTGGAGGTCACCCCCGGTATGACAGCCGAACTGACCGAGGGCGAGCTTGCCGCCGATGCCGCACAGGCAGGGCAAAATGCCGCAGACAGTGATACACCCCTGCTCGCACGGCAGGAGGCCGACTCCCCTGCCGAAACGCCGCAAAGCGTCCCGCTTTTGTGGGTGCTGCCTACGGTTTTGCTGCTGCTCGTCTTGGCCTTGGCACTTCTGCGCCGTGCAAGGCGCACACCTTTGCAGACCGTACAGGCAGAATTTTGTGCGCTCCATCGCAAGATGCGGCGCTGTGGGCTGGCGGCGGAGGTGTCCTCTGACGAAGCGGCATTTGCGGAATTTCTGCAAACGCATTGCCCGCAGACGGACCGCGAAACCGTGCAGCACCTGCTGGATGCCGTACAGGCGGCACAGTTTGCGCCCGATCCATGCACCGCCGAAACCGCGCAGGAGATACAGACCCTGTGCCGTAAATTACGCAAAAAACTGTGCAGACGAACGGTGTGAGGGCTGTGCAAGGGGAAGCTTTACGCAAGAAATAATTGACGATTCGGCAAAAAACGATTATGATAATGGTAAATACATATCGGAGATGAGAAGCCATGCCACCTTTGCCGAAGAACGACAAACCGATCGATATCACGCAAATCGCGCAGGCGCTTGGCGTATCCAAGACAACCGTGTCCCGTGCCATATCCGGCAACGGGCGCATCAGCGCAGCAACCCGCCAACGCGTGCTGGACTATGTAAAAAAGCATAACTATACCCCCAGTATGATGGCGCGCGGGCTGGTGAAGCGCTGCTCCTACAATATTTCGCTGGTGATTTCCACGCAATTTTCCGACTTTGAGCTGCCTTTTTTGCGCAAGGTGATGCGCTCTGTCTATCAGGTTGCCGGGGATTCCGACTACGATGTCCTGCTGACGCTGGTGGGCGAAAACGAAACCCGTCCTGTGGAACGACTGCTGGATAACCGCAAAATCGATGGTCTGATCTTGACCCGCACACTGGAGCGTGACCCCTTGATCCCGCTGCTGAAGGCGCGCAAGGTGCCGTTTGTCGCCATCGGTCAGCCGGAGGACGATCAGGTACTTTCCGTTGACCATGACCAGGTGGGCGGCTGCCGTGAGATGACCAGTCTGCTGCTGATGAAGGGCATGAAGCATATCGCGCTGCTGGGCGGCAGTATGCTGTACACCGTCAACCAATCCCGATTGGAGGGCTTCCGGCAGGCTTATGTCAAGATGGGGCGAAAAATTGACGAGAGCCTGCTGTTTTTGGAGCTGGAAAGCGACGATTTGCGCATGGAGGCTGTGCAGCAGGCTGTAGAGCGCGGGGCGGATTGCATCCTGTGCATGGACGAACGGCTGGCACAGCTGACGCTGAATATGCTCAAGCAGCTGAACCTGCGCGTGCCGCAGGATATCCGGCTGGCGTCGCTGTATGATAATGAGAATCTGGTCAATACCGTGCCGCCCATCTCCGCCGTGCAGTTTAATGCGGATATCCTTGGCTTAAAAGCAACGCAGCAGCTGCTGTGCGCCTTGCAGGGGCAGCCTGTTGAAACCCGCATGGAGTTGGGTTACCAGGTAAGCCTGCGGGAATCGACGCAGACGTGAAATCCGAGCGCACACCGAGGGGTGTGCGCTTTTTTGTCTGACCCATCAAACCGTGTACATTTTCAGGAAAATGTACAAAATGGGGCAAAATAGAACAAAAAGTCCCGAATTGCAGATACAAGCAATTCGGGACTTGATAGGATTTATAGAAGAACCTTAACTGTCAGGTCTTTCCACTTCCCCGGCCAAAGTACGTAACCACGCGAATTTCGATAGGCGCGAGCCTGTTCGTAATTCAACTTAATGGTTATACTCGCTGGCAAATCAGCCGCGAGGCGACTTGATGGCTGCCTGCTTATTGGGTCGTCATCATAGGTATGTACCCAAAAGCGCGTACTGTTTGC
>ERZ773103.2184-NODE-2184-length-18730-cov-17.003159_pt1 | contig 18730 bp, 12 predicted proteins | sample MGYA00511118_ERZ773103 | MGnify/ENA primary metagenome ERZ773103 (study PRJEB29015, sample SAMEA2737821) | human gut metagenome | biome: human gut; feature: human-associated habitat; material: faeces | place: China | collected 2012 ... | reverse complement strand
GGCTTAGGAAAATCTGGTGGTATGATAGCGGATGCAATGAAGTTTTTTGGTGCGGTATTTGCCGTTATGGTTGTATTTAAAATCGGACCGGAGCAGGTGATTTCCGCCGATACCGGAGCAACCATGGTGGATCTGTGCGGAACGCTGTTCAGCATCGTTATCGCCTTTAGTTTTATCATGCCGTTTCTGACTGACTGCGGAATTATGGAATTTCTGGGAGTGATCGCAAGACCGGTGGTTCGTCCGCTGTTTCATGTACCGGGAAGAGCTTCCATCGACCTGATTGCATCCTGGTTTGGTGCCTCCAATGCGGCGGTTATCCTGACCAGAGAGCAGTATATGAAGGGCTTTTACACCAGGAGAGAGGCTGGATATATCATGACTAACTTCTCTCTGGTATCCATTCCGTTCTGTCTGATGGTAGCAGATACCATGGGAATTTCCAATATTTTCCCTCCATTTTACCTGTGCATCTGTGTGGTGGGAATCATCCTGGCTGTCATCATAGCTAGAATTCCACCGATCTGTACCATTCCGAATACCTATAGAGAGGCAGTTGGAAAGCAGATTGATGAGGATATTCCACAGGAAAAAGGGATGTTTGCTTATGCTCTGGAGATGAGCTGCAAGCGTGCGGATAAATTTACTGCAAAAACAGTAGTCACAAGCGGTTTTGAGGTTCTGATGGGCATGTTTTTTGACCTGATTCCCATCGTAGTATCCTGGGGAACCATTGCCCTGATTATCGCGACCTACACTCCATTCTTCAGCTGGATTTCTTATCCGATGGGAATGTATTTGCAGGCACTGGGAGTTCCGGAAAGTTTTGCAGCAGCACCGGCAACACTGGTTGGATTCACAGATATGTTTATTCCGGCGCTTCTGTCGGTGGGACTTACCTCCGTGAAGACAAAATTTGTGGTCGGTGTCTTATCTCTGGTTCAGATTATATATCTGACAGAGGTAGGAACCATTATCATCAAAAGTGAGATTCCGCTGAATTTCTGGAAACTGCTGGTTATCTTCCTGGAGAGAACACTGGTTGCGATTCCGTTGATTGTACTTTTTGCCAATATCTTTCTTGTCTGGAAACTCTGTTGCCAGCGATAATAGTATCAAGTTATCTTCCGGCGTGGGTTTTAACTTAGCTGCATATTCATCCAACTGGTTTTTACGAGGAATGCTCTTTACTTTGTTCTCCAATACAAACGGGATATGCTCACCATTACACAGCTGTACGCATAGGTCTAAATTCAACAGTTCTCTTTTTACTTTCCATGCTTTGGATTTCCATTTTACACTACATCCTAATTCCTCGAATATTGCTATGAACAGGTCAGGGTATCGTTCTCCTATCCAAGACAGGAAATTGCTATGAAACAATTCCTTGGAGGACAATGACAAATTGAATAGCGGTGATGACAGGAGTTTTTCTTTTATCTCTTCTTTCATGATTTTATGTATTAGTGGTACAACAATATCTTTTGTAATCTCAAAATTCAGCCGATGTTCTCCCTCGAACCATCTTGCATTGTCTTTTTTGTAATGGGCAATAAATTCATCATGCCCATGTACTAAAGTGTCGTTCTTACCGAACAAGGCGTATGTCTTGTTTTGGTCAAATGGTGAGAGGTCCTCAAATTGGCATTTTTCTATTGCTTGATAGGCATCACATAATTCGGATGTGATTTCGTACTGGGTTTTGCCGTCTTGCCGGGGATTTAGAAATTCATGAACACCAATCTGGGTGCGCATGAATTCGGAAACGTGAAAAGCCGGGTTGACCAGTATTTGGCGATAACCTCTGAGCTGTCCGGCAAACATGCCGCCCATGGATGTGCCGATGATTATATTCGGATGCTCTTTTTTACACAGAGAACGTAGCATATCAAGAGCTTCGTCTGGAAGAATGGGCAAGTCGGGAGACAAGATTTCATAATTCGGGCAGAACATCCGCAAATTCTTTGCTGTTGATGATGAGCCGGAAGATGACAAACCATGTATATACAATATTTTCTGTTTCATACAAATAGTTTTTTATTCAAATATATGCGCCAGAGCTGGAAAATTTCAAAGTCGTACAACTTTAACATATCTTTAACATAATGGTTGTCTATAGTTGATTTTCCTTTTCCCTTATCTCCCGAATCTTTTCCAGTCCCGGCATTTTCTTTGATAATGCACTCTCACCAGCAGGGAAGTAGGATTTTAAACAATACAATAAACGGATAGACCGTCCCTCAGATAAGGGCAAAACCGGAAGATTGTATAGGTAGAATCCGTGTATGCCCCATGCTTTTTATCACGGAGGTTTATGTAAAACCTTGTCCCGCGCACGTGGGCTCGTCGGTTCGCGCATGTGTGCCCGTCGGTTCACGCACGTAAACCGGCGAGCCCACGTGCATGGGACGAAGCTTTGTAATAAGGTTTCGGGAATTATGCATCAAGCTTCTCTGCATTACACATAGGGCATCAAGGGAAAAAGTACCCGTGTTCGGGGAGCAAAAGCCACACTTCCGGCACTGTATGCAACGGGATTTCCCCCCTAAATGCAGTATTTGCACGAGGAAAGTGAAGAATAAGCCCCAAATCGGTGTTAATAGATGTTATTTTGATATGATTGAAAATTGGGTAAAAAAGCATTGCTAAGTTCTTACTATCAGATGATTAAGGCTGTAAATGAGAAGAAAAAGTAGTGCTGGCAACCGTTTTGCCAGCACTTGCCAGCACGGTTGCCAGCACTGCTGTAATGCCGATGAACAGGGCGATACAAGCAATCAGTGCTGCGTGCTGGCAAAATTGATGATTTTCAAAAACTGGCTGCTGAAGCTTGAGCGGGGGGATTAACATGAACTATGTACCAGCAATGTTTCACCTTTTCTTTATAACACTATTCACCACCCGTATGGAGGAAACCAATTTGTTTGTCGAAGTAAATACATCCACATTCCAAATATGGGATGAACGTCCTTTGTGCAGGATAGTACCTACTGCCCTTACAGTATCTCCCTCGTGTGCAGAGGAAATGTGGTTTCCACTGACTTGCATTCCCACGACAATTTCGTCGGGTTCGCAGATTATCATGGAGCCGAGTCCTGCGACGGTTTCGGCCAAAGCGAGGGTGGCACCGCCGTGCAAGATGCCGAAAGGTTGGCGGGTACGGTGGTCTACCGGCATGGTTGCTTCTACACGTTCTTCCGAAGCGTACGTATATTGGATGCCTAAGTTTCCCATCAATGCGTGGCGTGCCCGTTCGTTCAGCAAGTCGAGGGGAATCTCTGCCGCATGTACTTCTGCCAATATTAGTTTTTCTACGGCCAGAGCCACTCCATCTTCTGCATTCGATGTGGTCACATAGTCTGCACAGACTTTTACCGAGTCTTGTGAATGTCCCATAGCTACCCCCATGCCGGCCAATTGGAGCATGGTCACATCGCATACGCCATCTCCAATGGCGATGACTTCTTCCCGTTTTACTCCCAAATGTTCTAACAGGACGCCTAAGGTATTTGCTTTATCGACTCCGCAGGGCACTACTTCTAAGAAGTAAGGCTCGGAACGGAATGTGTCCAAAGTTCCGGCCAGACGCCTTTTCCAATGTTGTTCCAGCCCGACCAAAGCTTCCTCCTTATTGCTCACCAGCATACATTTGCATGGTGCAAAATCTATGGCAGTGGAGAATTCTTCTTCTCTGATTATTCTTAAGTTATTCAGTTGGGCTTCACGCTTTATGTGTTCATTGTTCGGACTGTCTGTTATGATGTTGTCATCATGGTAGGTAAAGATGGCAAAACCGTTCTTGCGGGCTTTCTTTTCCAGATAAGGCAGCATTTCCGGATTGATGCGGCGTTCAAACAGTATTTCTCCGTTCTGCGCCTTTATTATCTGGCAACCATTGTAGGAGAGTACGAATCCTCCATAATTACCTAGTTCAAGGACCTTGGCCAATGGCATCAGCCCGTAAGTCGGCCTACCGGATGCCAAGACTATGCGCACTCCCATTTGCTGTACCTTCAGCAAAGCTGCTAATGTTCTTTTACTGATTTCTCTTTCATCATTGAGTAGCGTTCCGTCTACATCAAGAACCAATAATTTATATTTCATGGCAACTCAATTTTGGGGTTATTATGTTACAAAGTTAGAAAAATGACTGTTAAAACGGTAATATTCGTTTTATTGTTTACTGAATTTTCTTTTATTTATTCTATCTTTGCCTGCGTTTTGTTCCGCATTCTCTATCCGGAGAAGCGGATGAAAAGGGAATCGGGTGAAAGTCCCGAACAGTCCCGCTGCTGTGAGTTCCATGTTCGGTGTATCATACTTGTGCCACTGTCTTTCAGAAAGGATGGGAAGGCGATGCACCGGGAACGAGTCAGAAGACCTGCAAAACAAAGTCGAAAAATTGTCCATTCGAGGAAAGTGGGCAGTGCGCAAATGGTTTTAAGATAATCTTCAATTATTCTATGTCAGGAAGGACTAAGGTACAATTGGTCTGTGCCGTTTTCTTGAGTGTAAGCATGTTCCGGCTCTCTGCCCAGGAAGTGGGGGGAGATACGATTACGGGGAAAGTGCATCAGATAGAGAAAGTGACAGTGACAGCACGTCGGTCACCCAACAAAGTAACTTCTGCCGTACCCGTACAGACTATGTCACAGCAGGACATCAGCCGGTTGGGAATACAGAATATGGCAGATGCCGTGCGGCGCTTTGCCGGTGCCAATGTCAAGGACTATGGAGGTATTGGAGGATTGAAAACGGTTTCCATCCGCAATATGGGGGCGGCTCATACGGCTGTCAGTTATGATGGGGTGGCGGTGAGCAACTGTCAGGCAGGGCAGATAGACATCGGACGTTTTTCATTGGACAATGTTTCCATGCTTTCGCTCGCCATCGGGCAGTCGGAGGACTTGTTGCAGTCTGCCCGCTTGTATGCATCGGCCGGTGTGCTGGGCATAGAGACGGAAAAGCCTCATTTTGACGATGGGCGTAATGCCGCTTTCCAGGCACGGGTGCGTGGCGGTTCGTTCGGAATGGTCAGCCCCTCGCTGCGTTGGTGGCAGAAGTTGGGCGGTCGTACACGCGTGGCGGTAGATGCCGGTTATATGAGGGCGGACGGGAATTATCCTTTTACGCTGGTCAATGGTAAATATGTGACGGAAGAGAAACGTAATAACTCCGGCATCTATTCATGGCAGGGCGAAGCCACCCTTTATCATACGTTCAAGGATGGCGGTGAACTGGATGTGAAAGGCTACTACTTCTATTCCCGTCGGGGACTTCCGGGGGCGGTTACACTCTATAATCCTCTTTCCGATGAGACACTTTGGGATGAGAATACTTTTGTACAGGCACGTTATAGGAAGCATTTTTCGCCCCAATGGAGTTTGCAGGCGCAGGCAAAGTATAATCATGGCTGGAACAAGTATAAGGATGAAGGCAAGGAATATACCGACGGATATTATCGGGAAAATCACCGGCAAGACGAGTATTATATCTCCGCGACCGTTCTCTACCGTCCTCTGGAAACTTTGACCCTTTCGTTGGCGCAGGACGGAGTGATGAACAAGCTACGCAACAGCTTGCCGGAATGTCCTTTCCCCACAAGATATACTTCTATCAGTGCTTTCAATGCACGCTATCGGCAAGGATGGCTCACGGCCACCGCTTCGTTGGTGCATACCGCCACGTCGGAGCATACAGAGAAGGGTACGACTCCCGACGATTTCCATCGTTTTGCCCCTTCTCTGTCGGTCAGCATGCAGCCGTGGCAGGACGAGTCACTGTATCTCCGGCTGATGTATAAGAGTACGTTCCGTCTGCCCACTTTCAATGACCTCTATTACTACCGGCTGGGCAACCGCAATCTGCGGCCCGAGAAAGCGGACGAATATAATGTCGGTATCACATGGAGCAAATCCGGATGGGCTGTGTTCGATTATATTTCCTTTACGCTCGACGGTTACTACAACGATGTGACGGATAAGATTGTGGCTTTTCCCACCACCTATGCGTGGAAGATGGCAAACTACGGCAAGGTACATGCCGCAGGTGTGGATGCCACTTTGGCCGCCACTGTACCCTTGACAAAAAAAATAAAACTGGTTATGTCGGGCGGATATACGTGGCAGAAGGCCATTGACCTGACTGATGCCGATGCCAAGAACTATAAAGACCAATTGCCTTATACCCCTCTCCATAGCGGAAATGCGTCTGCCATTGTGGAAACGCCGTGGGTGAATGTGGGCTACTCGGTGGTGGGAGTGGGAAAACGCTACTATTTGTCGCAGAACCTTCCGGAGAATGAGATTGAGGGGTATTGGGAGCATACGATGAGCCTCTCTCATGAGTTTGCTTTGGGCAGTTGCCGACTCCGGTTGCAGGCTGAGATTATAAACCTGACCGATGAACAGTATGACGTGATAAAATATTATCCTATGCCGGGCCGTTCGTGGCGGCTGACGGGGACCTTTAAGTTTTGAGTCAGCCATTTATAAACAATAAGAAATAATTATAAACAATAACAACAGTGATTATGAAAGTAAGAAGTTTATTATTCGGTATGCTCTGCATGCTTGCTTTGGGTGCCTCTTTGGTATCTTGTAGTGACGACGACGATGATTCTCTGGATGATGACGGGTCGAAGGTGACACTGCCGCAGACGCGTGTCTATATTCTGAACGAAGGCTCTCAAGGGGCCAACAATGCAGGACTTGCCTTTTATGCACCCAATAAGGATGCGGATTTTATCAGTGATATCTACAAGACCCAAAACAATGCCAAGTTGGGTGACCTTGGTCAGAGCATGATTGAGTATGAAGATGAAATATATATAGCCGTTTATGGCTCTAATTATCTGACCAAGCTGAATGCTGCAGGTGTGGAGTTGAAACGTGTTTCGTTCGTAGGCGACAACGACCTCAGTGCTGGTATTCGCTATATAGATGCTGAGGATGGGTATATCTATGCTTCCTTTTGGGGAGGAGCAGTGGCTAAAATCAATGCGACAACGTTGGAGGTAGTGGATAAATTGACCGGACTTGGTGACAATCTGGAAGGTGTGACAATCTGTGAGGACATGCTTTATGTTTCGAATAGTTGTACTGCTGACTATACTTATCACAATGATGTTAAAGTGATAGACTTGCGAACATTCACACTAAAGGAAACATTGACAGTGGCTTCCAATCCCAATACACAAATGCTGGAAGAGGACGACAAAGTGTTCCTCATTTCTGATGATTATTCTTCTGCAGAGGGCTATGTGCTGCAGATGATTGAGCCGGCCAAAGGCAACAAGGTTACCAAGATAGGCAATGCCACTTATATGGCTGCCAATAATGATATATTGTATCTGGTGAATTCAATGACGGACTGGAGTACTAAACCGGTTACAACTGTCAACACTTTCTTTACTTACAACATCAAGACGGGACAGATGAATAATGCTTCTTTCCTGAAAGATGCTCCTGCTGAACTTGTATCGAGTACATTGCATATGTTGACAATAAACGACAATAACGGTGATATTTATATCAGTACTTCCGATTTCATTACGAACGGTACCATCTACCGTTTCAAGAAAGACGGTACGTTCATAGAAAAGTTCGATGCAGGAGGTGTCAATCCTAATTCCGCTGTTTTCTTTAATTAATGTCGATGAAAAGGAACAGCTTTCTTATCTGCATACTCGCAGTCTTGCTTCTTTTCTCCTGCGGGGGAAGGGGCAAGACTGCCTCTGCTTTGCCCGACGGTGACACCATTCCCTTACGTTATGCGGAGAACCTTACCTTAGTGTCCTATCCCGACTATACCCTTGCCACCCTGCGCAATCCCTGGGATACGTTGCACACGCTGCATACCTATATCCTGGTTCCTAAAGACCGTGAACTCCCGGCACATCTTCCGGAAGGTACCGTGGTGCGTACCCCGCTCTCCAAATCGGTCATTTACTCTTCCGTACATTGCGGGTTGATGGATAATCTGGGCGTGTTCAGTAGTATCGGCGGCGTTTGCGACCTGAAGTACATTAAGCTGCCGGCCGTGCACGAGGCTTGCCGTCGGGGTATCATTGTCGATTGCGGCGATGGTATGAATCCCGATATGGAACGTATCATCGACCTGCATCCCGATGCCATTCTTCTATCTCCGTTCGAGAACAGTGGTGGTTATGGCCGTATCGAGAAACTGGATATTCCCATCATCGAATGTGCCGACTATATGGAAACTTCCGCTTTGGGCCGTGCCGAATGGATGTGTTTTTACGGGCTGCTCTTCGGGGCTGCGCCACAAGCTGACAGTCTGTTTGCCGAGGTGGATAGCTGCTACCGGCGCCTCAAGATGCGTGCAAAGCTTTCCTCCACCTCACTGTCCATTGTCAGCGAGATGAAAAGTGGTTCGGCATGGTACGCTCCGGGAGGGCGTAGCACTATAGGAAGGCTTTTTCAGGATGCTTGCGGGCGTTACGCTTTTGCCGACGATACTCACAGCGGTTCTGTTCCTCTGGCTTTCGAGACCGTTTTCGACAAGGCGGGCGATGCCGACGTCTGGCTGGTGAAGTACAACCGTGACCGCGATATGACCTACGCTGATTTGGAGGCGGATTATATCGGCTACACCGGTTTTAAGGCTTTCAAGACCCGGAATGTCTATGGTTGTAATACGGCGAAAGTTCCTTTCTACGAGGAGACTCCGTTCCGTCCCGATTATTTGTTATCCGACCTAATACAGATTCTGCATCCCGAAATAGGAGATTTGGGAGGTTTGCGCTATTTTTGCAGACTGAAGGAGTGATGAACACAGAGATACGGAACTTTTGTGAAAGTAATAGAAAACTCTGTGCCTCCGTGTCTCTGTGTGCTAAATAATGTAACTATGAGTAAAGGCTGGAAATATGGTATCGGGCTGGGAGTAGTAATCTTATTGCTTTTTGCGGGCAATCTGCTGGTGGGGTCGGTTTCGATTCCGCCTGCCGATGTTTTCCGTATCCTGCTCGGTGGAGAGGGGGAGAAGGCAAGCTGGAGCTTCATCCTTTGGGAATCCCGTTTGCCCCAAGCGCTGACGGCGCTGCTTTGCGGTGGCGCATTGGCTGTCTGCGGACTGATGTTGCAGACGGCTTTCAAGAATCCGCTGGCAGGACCATCCATTCTGGGCATCAACGCCGGGGCAAGTCTGGGAGTGGCCTTCGTCATGCTGCTGTTTGGCGGCAGCATCACGGCAGGGGTGTTCAGTCTGTCCGGCTTCTTCTCCGTACTGCTTGGCGCATTTATCGGAGCCATGCTGATTATGGCACTTATCCTTTTCTTTTCCACGCTGATAAAGAGCAATATCATGCTGCTGATAACGGGTATCATGATAGGCTACATCGCTTCTTCGGCCATTGCCCTGCTGAACTTCTTTGCTACGGCAGAGGGGGTGCAGTCCTATATGATATGGGGGCTGGGCAACTTCGGTGGAGTTTCCCTACAGCAGATGCCGGCCTTTGCGCTGGTCACCATTGTGGGACTGTTCGGCTCATTATTGTTGATAAAGCCCCTGAACGCCTTGTTGCTGGGAGAGCGCTATGCCGAAAATCTAGGTGTCAATGTCCGCCGTGTGCGCAACTGGCTTTTGATTATCACCGGGCTCTTGACGGCTGTCACCACCGCTTTCTGTGGTCCGGTCGCCTTTATTGGCCTGGCCGTGCCGCATGTGGCCCGCATGATATTGGGGACAACCAATCACAATTCCCTATTGCCGGTCACCATCCTGAGTGGCGGTGCAGTGGCACTGCTTTGCAATCTGATTTGCGTCTTGCCCGGCGAAGCGGGTATTATTCCCTTGAATGCCGTCACGCCCATTATCGGTGCGCCGGTCATCATCTACGTTATTCTGAGCCAGCGGAAGCCCCAACAATTCAACTAAGCTATTGCCGACAGCTTGACAAGTTTTTGCCTTACTATTGGCAAGACTTTGCCACCGCGTTGGCAAACTTTTGCCATAGGCATGGCAAAGTTTTGCCAAACCTATGGCAATGTCTTGGCAAAATTTCTCTCTGATTATCAACGTGCTACTTTTTTTGTATTTTTCTCTCCATTCTATAGGGTTTTATCTTCCTCACCGCTCTTATTAATAGAAACCCCTTAAAAACATGCCTTATGAAAAACTTTGTAGGATTTACACTTGGGTGTTTGTTTGCATTCTTATCTTCGGGTATCACCCCGTTGATGGCGCAGGACGCGGCAGTGAACGAGCTCGTCATCACCGGTACGGTCAAGAATAAGGACAGCAGGAAGAAACTCGAAAACGTGAACGTCTCTGTTGTCGGCAACAATATCGGAACGGTGACCAATGCCGACGGCACATTCTCCTTGAAAGTAGCGGAAGCGGAAGCTTTCCGTGGACTGGAAGTCTCCCATATCGGCTATCTCACTACACACCTCTCTCTGGAAGAACTTGAAAAAACGGGCGGATTTATAAATGAAGAGGAACAGCAGGTGGCATGTGTATTGCCAATGGGCTTGTTCCTCTTTTATTATCTATATATTATGAAAGTTCCCTGTCCTTCCCAATAAAGAAAAGTGCAATCGTATCCGGTCCGACATGGCTTCCGGTACAGAAATCATAAGAAGTATTTATAAAATCACGCACTTTGATTTTCTGTTGGATCTTGTCCATGACGTAAAGCGAATCTTCATATGCATCTGCATGTGCGATCCCGAGAATCTGCTTTTCTGGCTCTACAATGTTGTTACAGACCAGATTGACCAGTTCGTTCAGTGCGGATTTACGTCCGCGACAGTTCTTGTAAGAAACGATATAGCCATCTTTGTTTCCACGTAAGATAGGTTTGATCTTAAGAACATTTCCGATGGTGGCAACGCTTCCTTTGATTCTTCCGGTGCGAGAAAGATATTTTAAATCCCCGACAGTGAAGACTCCGTTCATTTTTCCAACATAATATTCCAGAGTATCAGCGACCTCATCCACAGACATTCCTTTGGTACGCATCTCGCTTGCATAGACGGCAAGGATTCCCTGGGCAAGTGAGGCATTGAGAGAGTCGACCAGACGAATCTTGTGTTTATCTCCGAATTCATCTAACAGTTCTTCCGAAGCTAATCTTGCGGAATTGTAAGTACCACTGATATTTTTACTCAGTGAGAAATATAATACATCCTGGTCTGCTTCGAGTGCGCTTCGAAATGCTTCCTCAAAGGCAGCAGTGCTGATCAGTCCGGTTTTGATTTCGCAGCCCCTGCTCATAGCCTGATAGTATTCGGTTCCTTTCTGACGTTCTTCCTCTGGTGAAAGATCCGGGTCAAAACAGGTAATCTCTTTGCCGTCAACAAGATTGACGAAAGAAATCACGTTAATATCGTATTGTTTTGCAGTTACAGCCGGCAGATTGGCTGCCGAGTCAACAAAAATCTGAAACATAGTATCTTTATCCTTTTATCCCTGTTTATTTTTGCAGTAAAAAATTTTAGAGCAATAATATAAATTCTAACACTGAATACAAAGGAATGCAATTAAGAGAAAATAAAATCGATTTGCCTTAGTCTAGTAATAAAATTATAAAATTTTAGAAATAATAATAGAATCTATAAAAGCTAATAGAATGCAAAAAAACAATAAAAATTATATAGTTTTTACATCGCGATGCAAAAACTATTGAATATTATTGCTTTTTACATTATCATAGGTGAGACGATGTGGAAAATCAATACTATTGGAGATTTATCAGGATTATCTAAAACAGCATGGCGTGGACGAAGAGCAGATTATTGCAATTAATTTTGAAGATCTTGATTATGAGGAACTGACAGAATATAAGTAACTACAGCGACTATATGTAGTCGCTGAAATAAATACCGTAGTTTCGGGGCTTTAAGCCCAGTGACCACGAGTTTTGAGAGGAGGAAAGAACTTATGAAAAGAGGAAAAAAGATTCTGGCGCTCTTTCTGATCATTACAATGCTCCTTCCATTTGTAATGAATATTCCGGCAGAAGCGGCAGGAAAAAGCAAACAGTTAGATGCATTGTTTACGCATGACACACACTCTCATTTAAACAGCTTTTTAACAATTGTAGATGGAGAACAGAAAGAAGTCGGCGGATTTGCGAAGCTAAAGACTCTGATTGACGAGAAGAAGAAAGAGAATCCGGATACACTGATACTGGACGGTGGTGATTTTTCAATGGGGACGCTGATCCAGACCGTTTATGATACCGAGGCAGCAGAACTTAGGATGCTCGGATATCTGGGATGCGATGTGTCAACCTTTGGAAATCACGAATTTGATTATCGTTCCAAGGGACTGGCAGACATGTTGACGGTTGCAAAGAATTCAGGTGAAACAGTTCCGAGTCTTGTCGTGTGTAATGTTGATTGGGACAGCATGGAAAAGAACGGATTAAGTGAAGGGCAAAAACAGATCCAGTCAGCATTTGAAAACTATGGCGTAAAGGATTATGTGGTTGTTGAGAAAGGTGATGTAAAAATCGCCGTAGTGGGCGTGTTTGGAGTAGATGCCCTGAAATGTGCACCAACCTGTGAATTATTATTTAAAGATCCGGTTGAGTCAGTTAAGAAAACGGTAGAAGAGATTAAGAAGAATGAAAAGGTAGATATGATTGCCTGTGTGTCTCACAGCGGAACCTGGGAGGATGAGAAAAAATCAGAAGATGAGATCCTTGCAAAGGAAGTACCGGATCTTGATCTGATCATCAGCGGACATACACATTCCGAGTTAAAAGAGCCTATTCAGCACGGAAATACTTACATTGTATCCTGTGGAGAATACGCAAGAAATCTTGGATCACTTTCAATGTCACAGAAGGAGGATGGTCGTTGGGAGATGACTTCCTACGAGTTGATTCCGGTATCTGAAGATATTGAGCCGGATCAGGCGACACAAGAGCGGATCGATGCGCTGATGGATACAGTAGATACTAATTACCTGACGAATTTCGGATATACAAGAGATGAAGTTCTTGCCGAGAATGATGTCGAATTCAACAGTCTCGAAGAAATGGAGACGAAGCATGAAGAACTGAATCTTGGAGATATTATGTCTGATTCGTATATCTATTCTGTAGAGCATTCAGAAGACTATAATGGAACGCCGGTGGATGTAGCTGTTGTTCCAAGCGGCTGTGTGCGCGATACATATACGAAAGGAGATATCACTGTAGAAGATGTATATAATTCATTTTCACTGGGAATAGGAAAAGACGGACTGGCAGGATATCCGCTGATCGATGTTTACCTGACAGGAAAAGAACTGAAGCTGGCAGCAGAAGTAGACGCTTCGGTTTCCGATTTTATGACAACTGCAAGATTATATTGCAGCGGACTGAATTTCACATTCAATCCGCATCGAATGATCCTGAACAAAGTAACAGACTGTTATCTGACAAGAGAAGATGGAGAGAGGATCGAGATTCAGGATAATCAGCTGTATCGTGTCGTGACGGATCTTTATACCGGGCAGATGCTTGGCTCTGTAATGGAAATGTCTTATGGTCTGTTGAAGATCGAGCCGAAGGATAAGGATGGTAATCCAATCGAGAATCTGGAAGATCAGGCAATCATGGAAGGCGATAAGGAGCTGAAAGCATGGGATGCGATCGCAAGATATATGAAGTCTTTTGATGATACAGATGGCAACGGCATTTCAAATGTGCCGGAGTATTATGAGACGACACATGGACGTAAAGTTGTAGATGAAAGCAGAAATGTGATCGATCTCGTGAAGAATCCGAATAAGTTTTCAGTGATGATTGTTGGTATCGTTCTGGTTCTTATTCTGATCATTATTCTGTTGGTAGTATTGATTCGAAAGTTAATCAAGAAGAGACGAAGAAAGAAAAAATAGAAGATTGAATTTATAGGAGCAGCGGCTGAAAATGGAAGTTTCAGCCGCTGCTTTTCTTAAAGCAAAACATTAATTCAGTCTTTTGATAAAAGATAATGGTGTCATGTGATATTTGGCTTTAAAGGCTCTGTGAAAATAAGAAAGATTATGAAAGCCAACGGAGAGTGAGACTTCCAGGATGGAAGTTTCTCCATGTTCAAATAATTCTACTGCTTTCTCGAGTCTGACATTATTAATATACTGGATGCAAGTCATGTTCATATGCTTTTTGAAAAAACGCATAAAATGATATTCACTGAAATAGCAAAGCTCTGCGAGTTCGGAAATTGTGAGAGGCTCGGCATAGTGGAGATCGACATAATCGAGTACATTTTTCAGCTTATCTGAAGAAGCAGAAATAGTTGCAGACTCCGTGGTGCTATATTGAAGTAGGAGAAACAGTGCCTGCAATAGGACTGATTTCAGGGCAATTTCATATCCAAATGTTTGTTCCGTATAGAGTGAAGCCATTTTTATAAAGCATCCATGAAGAGAATGATGTGCAGGGTGTGTGGATGAAATATGATAAGGCAAGGTCAATTCATGATTTATCATAGGTGTAAGATAACGGGTGGAGCATATATCTGTTGCATTTCCCCCTAAAAAGTTAACATGAAACACATAGGTTTCTGAGCAGAAGTCATCAGTTCCATTCAGGCGGATTGAATGTAAAAGCAGTGGTGGAATGAACAACAGATCACCTTCATTTACTTCATACTCAACTAAATCAATTTGATAAATACAGGAACCTTTTGTTATCAAAGTGAGTTCCGCTTCTTCGTGCCAGTGAGTCATAATGACCGGGGAAGTTAAGTTGAGTTTTGTAATATATTTTTGGATCGGAAAGAATACTTCTCCATGTTTTGCATTTTCTTTTTGCTCTAATATGAGTGAATGTGGAACGTTCATACGAATCCCCTCCTAAAATAGCAGTATTGTGTTATATAATGAAAAAATAATGCAAGAATTCATGCGAATACAATCATATAATAGCAGTATAATACAGGCGGCGGGATCTGGCAATACGAAAGCATATGGGATCGTGACGTTATACTATATGGAAGATAAAATGATGTGAAAGAGGTTGATAATATGGAAAAAAAGTGGTGGCATGACAAGGTAGCATATCAGATATATCCGAAGAGTTTTCTTGATACAAATGGAGATGGAATCGGAGATTTGAGAGGTATCATATCGAAACTGGATTATTTAAAAAAGCTTGGAATTGATATTATATGGTTATCACCAATCTATAAATCACCATTTGTAGATCAGGGCTATGATATTGCAGATTATTATGCAATCGCAGAAGAATTTGGAACGATGGAAGAATTTGATGAATTGCTGGCGGAAGCGAAAAAGCGAGACATGCATATTATCATGGATCTGGTAATCAATCATTGTTCTGACAAACATGAATGGTTTCAGAAAGCATTAGCGGATCCGGAAGGAGAATATGCGGATTACTTCTATTTCCGAGAAGGAAAGAATGGAAATCCGCCGAGTAATTATCGTTCTTATTTTGGCGGAAGCTGCTGGGAACCGGTGCCGGGAACTGATAAATATTATTTTCATATGTTCGCAAAGGAACAGCCGGATCTGAACTGGGAGAATCCGAAATTAAGACAGAAACTCTATGATATGATCAACTGGTGGCTGGAAAAGGGACTTTCCGGTTTTCGAATCGATGCGATCATTAATATCAAGAAAGATCTGAAATTTCCTGATTTTGAACCGGATGGGGCAGATGGCATGGCCGGCTGCTGGAAAATGGTTGAAAGTGTAGATGGTGTTGGAGAACTTCTGGAAGACTTAAAGAAAAATACATTCCAAAAATACGATGCATTTACAGTAGGAGAGGTCTTCAATATGAAAGCGGATGAATTACCGGAATTTATTGGAGAAAACGGACATTTCTCAACAATATTTGACTTTAGTGCACATTGTCTCAGTGATGGAGAACATGGATGGTATGATGCTCCGAAGATGGAATTTTCTAAATGGAGAAAAGCAATCTTCCAGTCTCAGATGGAAACACAGAAGTATGGATTTAAAGCAAATATTATAGAGAATCATGACGAACCGAGAGGAGTGTCAAGATTTCTTCCGGCTTATGCCCAGACACCGGCGGGAACGAAGATGCTTGGTACGGTTAATCTTCTTCTCAGAGGAATTCCTTTCATTTATCAGGGACAGGAAATAGGCATGAAAAATGCGAAGTGGAACAGCATTGACGAATTCGATGATATCAGTACAAAAGACCAGTATCAGATTGCCCGTGAAGCTGGACTATCTGACCGGGAAGCAATGGAAGCTTGTAATCGGATGAGCCGTGACAATGCGAGAACACCAATGCAATGGACAAGCGGGGAGAATGCCGGGTTTACAAAAGGAACGGCATGGCTAAAGACAAATCCTGATTACAAAGAGATCAATGTCGAAGATCAGGAAAACAATCCGGATTCTGTTCTGAATTATTATCGAAAGTTAGTAGCACTGCGCAAATCAGATGACTTTAAAGCCGTATTTACATATGGAGAATTCATTCCGGAATATGAAGAAATGGATGACATCCTGGCATTTTATCGAAAAGACGCAGCGAAATGGATTCTTGTTGCAGCTAATTTCGGAACAGATGCAGCAGGCATTGAGTTAAAAGGTGATGTGAAAAAGGTATTGTTGTCGAACCAGAAGGACGAGACAGTAAATTATACAAAGAAGAGGCTGAATCTGAAAAGCTGTGAGGTGGTTGTCTTAGAGATGGAAATGGAATAATCTGCTGAATTACTTCATAAAACATAGAAATAAGAGATGAAGTAAGGTTGCAGCTTTCATGAGCCAGAAAATAGAAAATCAATTGAATCTTGCATTAGATATCACAGAAGAAGAACGTCAGAAAAGCGAGAGTCTGGATATCGGGTATGATCCGGAAGAAAAAGAATGGGAATTGATCGTGAAGTATTCCGAGACGTTAGAGCGAGTAAGAACACGAGCTGTTTATGTGACGGAACTGACAGGTGGATATGCCATTATCCAAATAAAAGAAAGTCAGATAAAAGAACTGGCAGCATTTCCAGAAGTAGAATTTATAGAAAAACCAAAAAGTTTATATTTTCAAGTAGAGAATGGAAGGCGTGTGTCCTGTATTGATGAAGTACAGGCTGCGCCTTCTTTTTCTTCGATTGGGCAAGAGGGGGGAGAGGATAATCAGCAGAAAAAACAGTCGTTTCCACTGCTGGGAAAGGGCGTATTGATCGGAATTGTAGACAGTGGGATTGATTATGAAAATCCTGATTTTAGAAATACAGATGGAACGACAAGAATTCTTGCTTTATGGGATCAGACGATACAAAACGGTAAACCGCCGGAAGGATATCATATCGGAACAGAGTTCACTTCAGAACAGATAAATGAAGCACTACGCATAGAAGTCAAGGAAGAAAGGTATCGCATAGTACCAAGCCGTGATACCAGTGGACATGGAACAGCAGTAGCCGGGATTGCGGCTGGAAATGGAAGAGGTAGTAAGAATGGAAAATATCGAGGAGCTGCACCCGAAGCAGGTCTGCTGATTGTAAAGATGGGGGGAGCAGGGGAAACAGGATTCCCAAGAACTACCCAGCTGATGCGAGGTGTGGATTATATCGTAAGAAAAGCGGAAGAGTTAAAAAAGCCGGTGGCAATCAATATCAGTTTTGGGAATACATATGGTTCCCATGATGGAACAAGTCTTTTGGAAAGATATTTGAATACAGTATCTGAACGTTGGAAGAATGTGATTTGTGTAGGAAGCGGAAATGAAGGAACGACAGCAGGACATGCGGCAGGTGAATATAGAAAAGGAATGATGACGGAAGTTCAACTTGCAGTACAGCAGAGGGAGAAGTCATTCAGTTTGCAAATTTGGAAATCCTATGTCGATGAAGTCACAATTACAATTGTCGATCCATCCGGAAATCATTCCGGCAGACTGGAAGAAAGAGAAGGAACACAAAGAATACAGATTGGTGAAACAGAACTCCTGGTTTACTATGGAGAGCCAAAACCATATAGTGTTCGCCAGGAAATTTATATTAGTTTTCTACCACAAAATGAATTTGTCACAGCCGGAGTGTGGAAAATACAGATGATGCCAGACTGGGTTGTGGATAAGTTGTGGCAAATGTGGCTTCCGGTACAGAATGCACTTAATATCGGTACGGCATTTCTAAAACCAGACAGTTCCACAACACTCACGATACCTTCTACTGCATCGCTTGTTATTACTGTGGCAGCGTATAATGCATTGACCTTTTCCTATGCAGACTTTTCCGGACGAGGACCGACACAGATATACGAGGGGGAAAGTGCAATCAAACCTGATCTAGCTGCTCCGGGTGTGAGGGTAATGGCTCCTGCAGCAGGCGGAGGATATGCAGAGTTCACCGGAACTTCATTTGCAACGCCCTTTGCTACAGGAAGCGCGGCACTTTTGATGGAGTGGGGGATTGTGAAAGGGAATGATCCGTATCTGTATGGAGAGAAAGTGAAAGCATATTTGCGGAGAGGGGCGAGACAGATTCCGGGGTATGAGAGGTGGCCGAATGTGGAGTTGGGGTATGGGAGATTATGCCTTTCAGAGAGCATACCAAAATGAAGATGATAGATGTTGTAATAAATGAAAAAATATGTTACGATGCATACACAATGTGTAAATGAAAAGGGGAGAGAAAATGGAAATAAAAGATAAAATAAAAGAATTACGAGAAAGTACCGGAATGAACAGAAAGGAATTTTGTAAATATTTTGAAATCCCATACAGAACAGTAACAGAGTGGGAACGAGGAACCAGAAA